>Ga0209596_1004244_pt1 | contig 11014 bp, 4 predicted proteins | sample M_130807_MF_Meta_FD_187314 | JGI IMG/M metagenome (GOLD analysis project Ga0209596, IMG submission 187314) | Freshwater microbial communities from Lake Montjoie, Canada to study carbon cycling - M_130807_MF_MetaG (SPAdes) (version 2) | ecosystem: Environmental > Aquatic > Freshwater > Lake...
AAGAGTCTGCTGAGCAGTGAGGCTCACGGTAATCGTTCCGTTAACTGCGCTTAAAACCGTGGCGGTAAAGGCGGTAAATGACGCGGATGTGTAGCTCTTACGAATCTGACCTCGCACTGTATATCCCGTGAGGTTAAAGATAAGACCATCAGATCCTTCTACGGTAACCGTGGAAGAAAACGTAGAACCTTGATCAATCGAAATGTTAGCATATACAGCCATGAGTTGTTCTATTTATAATAACTCGACGATATAGTATTTTTAGGTGGAATCCCATTCAGGGAAGGCGTCAACCGTCACTGACTGACCAATTGTATCGGTAATTGTGCACCGAAATGTAGCAGTAACTGTGTTCTGAACTCCTCCAACCTGAATATTAAACGTAGTTGATGCACTACTTGGAGAATTTGCAGTTGGATTAAAACCCCCTCCACCACTAAGAAGAACCCAGGAATAGCTATAACCCGGCCAACCACCTTCTGCAGTTACAACCGTGGCCGAAGAAGTATTGATTGAGCCTGATATACTATATCCAGTTGGATTGGCATTACTAACCGTAGCTGCAAACTTCTGATGACCCAATCTCCATGTGCCAGCATCATTGGCATATGATTTTTGGACTGTTCTCCAGGTCCCAGCATCATTCACATAGACATTCTTGACCGAACGCCATGTTCCACCATCTTTTACGGAGAGAGGCATAATAAAAATTAATATTGATACCAAATATCTCCGGAAGAACCACCCGAAGCAGCAGAGGTTGATATCGTAATTACAGGTTTACCAGTTACATTAGCATATGCAACACTACTTGCAGTTGCTGCATTACCAGTGCAAGAGCCGGATGATCCAGTAGTATTTTGATTCAGTGTTCCAATCGATCCACCCAGAGTTAAAGTACCACTTCCTGTAATTGATCCAGTGAGTGTAATTCCGCTTACAGTTCCCGTTCCGGAAACTGAGGTGACCGTTCCTGTATTTGATGTTGCACCTGTAGCAATGCCGTCTAGTTTTGTGGCATATGCTCCCGTCATATAACCCGGTACTCCAGAACTTGCCGCGGCCATTGAAATTGCCGGAGTTGTGCCACCACTCGAAACAACCGGTGCACTGCCAGTCACACTTGTGACGGTACCAAGGTTTGCGGTATAATTAGAAGGATTTGTTGCATTATACGGAGTAAAGCCTAGACCCGTTGTGATCTGACCGCTCGATACCGAATTACCTGAAATACTTGAGACGGTTGCAGCATTTCCGCTTATATTACCCGTGAGTGTTGCAGTAATTGTACCCGCACTAAAATTACCCGAGGCATCGCGCAGAACAATCAGATTTGCTGTGTTTGCACTGACTGCACCAATTGTGGCACTGTTTGCCTGGCTTGTAATTGTGGCTGCATTACCCGTGCAAGAACCCGATGATCCAGTTACATTTCCTGTGACGTTACCCGTGACTGCTCCAATGACATTTCCCGTCACATTACCCGTGACTGCTCCGGTTAAAGGTCCCGAGAATGATGTGGCTTCCACACTGCGATTCAATACAAAACTATTTGAGGAATTTACATATAGCAGAGTGGGACTGCTCGCATATGTACCAATTGTGAAACCCGCACCATTTGCTGCAGCAGCTGTAACAGCATCTTTTGCAATGTTGATATTTAAATCAGTGATATCCAAAGTGGTAGAATTGACAGTTGTCGTTGTTCCATTCACCGTTAGATTTCCACCCACAATCAGGTTTGTTCCAATTGTGGCAGTTGTCTGCGTAGTTAATGATCCCACTGAAATTGCTGCAGAATTTGCAGTTGCTCCACGGCCCGTGACCGTTGCAAGTGTATCAGCTTCGGCCTGAAGATAACGAGAATCTAAATTGACTGATGCCAATCCAGTAATATGTCCATAGGTATCCAGTGTCACGTCCTGAATTACAATTCCAGCAGAGTTATCAACCGAACCCGTAGACGACGTATTAGCATGCGCAATGCTAACAGTTTTTGAGGTAGCATCTGTTGTGACAACAATTCCCACAATGCTATCAAGAGACGCCGCAGCAAAGGCAAGTGCATCTGTATTTGATGCTGCAGTAATAGTAGGTTGTCCAGTGACTGTTACAGTTTTGAAAATGTTTTGCGATGAACCTCTATCCGAATTTGTAAGAGCGATTGTTGTTGCACCAGCATCATTCACTCCAAATGTACCACTTCCGCTCAGACCCGTCGAACCACTTACTGTGATCTGGCCGTTATTACCCGGCGCCGTTGTACTTGTGATTGTAATTGTATCTGTGCTTGAATTTGTAGTAATTTCAATATTACTACCCGCAACCAGAGTGACAGTGTCGTCGTTATTGTCCGCAATCACTGTGGACTGGCCGGCCACTGCAAAGTTTTTAAAGATATTCTGCAATGAGCCTCTGTCACTATTTGTAATTGTAACTGCGGCATCTTCGGATCCTGATCCGGATACCGTAATACCAGATCCAGCCGCAGCAGTTGCAATATAATTTCCAGTTGTATCAGTTCCAAGAGCAACTGAGTTTGCAGCAATTGTTGTGGCAAATGATGCGGTATATGTTCCTGCTGCTAAACTCGTGAGAGTTGCCGATCCGGATCCCGTTACATCACCCGTAAGAGTGACTGCAATAATGGGTGATGGCTTGTTTACAAGAGTGGCAAAGTTAGCAGAAAATTCAGTTGCACCACTAATTGTAGTTGATCCCAATACCTGAAGATTCCCAGAGATGATTGTATCACCCGTGGCATCATCCACGGTAAATTTATCAACCGCGGCAGAGGTTTGAACTTTAAAGTCTGCACCCTTTACACTCAGTGCACCAGTAACAAGAGTTGTATCGGTAACCGCATTGCCCAGAGTTGTATTACCTCCAACATCTAAAGCACCAGTGACGGATGCCGAAGCTAATGTAGCAAGACCCGAGGTTGAAACCGTTGAAAGAGTTGTTGCGCCAGTGACACCAAGCGAAGATGCAAGAGATGCGACACCTTGAACTCCAAGGACGCCTTGAATTGAAGTATTACCGCTCGATGCAGCAACCGTAAATTTGTTTGTATTTACCGCAATATTGCCGGATGCGCCTAATGTAAGAGTTCCACCCAATGTCGTATTGCCCGAGAGAGTCTTGTTTCCGCCAATCGTAATAGTATCATTCCGAAGCTCATTTGCGGCACCACGAAGAGTTGTGGCTGTAAAGTTAGAAAGAGCCGCAGTACCAATATCACCCTGTAATTCATTCACCGCGGCTGTCACATTTGTACGATCAACTGTGATCCCAGCATCAAGTAGAACAATATCTCCCACTCGAGTGGATATTGTATTGGTCTTTGTGCGCCAGGCCTCAAAGGTATCTGTACGATCGACAATTGTTAATGACATAGTATGTTTTACTTAGAAGAGGTGGACGCTGATAATAAAGATGAAACCAGAGCTTTGAGTTGAGATACTTCAGCCTTTAAATTTGTAAATTCCAAAGCTTTATCTTTTTCGGACTGTTTTGCGGAAATTCGATTTAAATATTCGTTTCTATTGGTATTTATAATGCCATTTGAAGACAGGTCTCTCTGAAGATTTTCGTGATCAATAACAGTTGCTCTTATCATATTATTACGTCAATGCAATTGCTCTGAAGTTTCGAAGCGAAGGCACCTTGGATGAATTAGTAGAAGTCAATGATATCTTTACCGCAAATGCAGTGAATGCTGCAGGATCCACATTATATTCAATTTCCGAGAAGCTATTGGGATTGTCGGAAATTTTAATAGGCGATACTGGAGTGATAGGTCCAACCCATGGAAGAGCATCAAAGTTTTGATCCAGAGATGTTTGAGCCTTATAGTAAAGACCGATTCCAGCCTGAGGGGGATTATTTGCAAGAACAATGATGCGTAGTGTATCTGCAGGCTCATTCAGCTCAATTTTGCGAGTAATGTATTTTGACAAAGTAGATCCGCCCGAAGAAACAGTTTCCGCAACAAAAGAAATTCCATGGCCATCCACATCATTAAATCCACTTGCACCGGTAGAATCAGGATTGTCAATACGATTTGCAATTGTAATCACGGACATACGATCTAAATCAATAACAGGACTCAGATTATCTCGTGGTCCAGAGCGATAGAACTCGCCCTTTAGGTAGTAACTTTGACCACCTGCTGGATAATTTGCTTCAATGTTTGGTGCAGAAGTAATTACCTGAGGAGTACTAAATTCCGATGTGGCATTCACTCGTGTCTCGACATATGCGGCCAATGTATGTGGTGATTCTGTACCAGCCAAAGATTTACCCGAAGTAACTCGAGTCGACCATTGAATGTCCGTTGAAGGAAGAATAAGGTCCTGAACAATCGGATTGATATAATTGAATGTTTTATTCTCCGTTGCATATACCGCAGAGCCTCCAGCTCTTCCAGTTGCAGTTGCCGTGGCTGAATTGCTTACAATCACATCAATCGTATAGCTATCCATGGTCACCGTCTGAATTGTGTGAGTTGTATTTAAATCCACAATAAGAATATTATTCAATGCTGAACTTGCCGTTGCTGCAATTCCAGAGAATGTGACCTTTGATCCTGCAAAATGGCCATGATTCTTGTGGAATACTCGAATCACCTTTGATGCAGAAACAGTATAGATTGAATCGTTTCCGAGAAGCCTTGTTGGAATGACAGCGTTGTGAAAGATTGCAACTCCTGTTTGATCCGTAAAGACACACCGACGAATTGCAAACTTGATGTCCTTCGTTTGTTCCGGAGTCCATGTTGAAGCATTTGCTGATTTAAACATGACGCCATTATAGGGCTGTTCAGTGATTCGGTATGTTGTATTTGTAACGTCATTCTGACCAAGCTCTGCCACCCACAATTTATATTTGTCAGAATTTGTCATAACAACAAAACAGTATTCAACACCGCCCTCAAGATATACGGGCGAGTCAAAGGTGAAAGTTGTTGCTGTTGCCGCGGTTGAACTGAGCGATACGTCAGCTGCCGCCTTTACCACCTTTGAGAAAGGTACAACGGTCTGCGTAGGTGAGCCATTCATCATTGTCCGAATTTCCACAGAAACTGGAGCAGGAGATGTTGCAGACTCATCTTTTTCTTTAAAGTATAAATCAATACCGGATAGGAAAATACCACCCTCTGTATCAATTAAAATTGATTGAGCAAGAGGATCCGTCCAACGTACTCGGCCGAGCTGTTCACCATCCCATGCATCCGCCACTGGAAGCGTGAAGGGCACTGTTGCTGGCTCTACTACGGTTGGTGGCGTTGCAACTACTGGAACATCATCGTCAACAGGAGGAACAACATCGGGAGCCCAGGAATGAGTCAGCGATGTTACATTATGCGTAACGCTCCGAGCTGTATTCGAGCTCACGTTAATGTCCGAAACAGCTGAACGACTAAACACAGGAACTCGAGTTGAGATAACTTGATTTTCCACTGTATTCATCAATCCTTGTGCAAAATATACACATTCTGCGGAAGTGTCACAATGACGTGTATCATTTGTTGAACTATCCGTGAGTCGAAAATTCCGTTGGCCCGTCTTAAATTTGACAGCGGCTGTATTTGGAACAATAAAAGAACCAATGATCTCACCAACGCTATCACTAATCAGTGTTGTGGCTCCATCCGGATGGGCAGTCTGATTTAAATAATTTGCTGTATTTGTTGCTCCAGAATATTCAATAAATGAGCTTTCCTCGCGAATATAATTTGCAAGACTAATACCATCAAAGAAAGCATAGACTCGAGTATTTGGTTTTAACCGAGTTGCCTTAAAGTAGATTTTACGCGACCGAATGAATGGTACGAAATTAATTTCTACAACACGATCTCCCATACTTGTAAGAACTGTATCGGGAACCACTGATGTGCGAATACCAGATCGAGTCGAAGTGGCGGTTGTTGTGGCTGTGAGAGTTGTTGCAATATCCGTAATCACCGTGGTTGAACCAGTGATACCATCTCCGGAATTTACAAAATTTGTTTGAGTTTCTGTGGCAGAAGAAGCAGGTTCTCCTGTCCAATTTGTCTGCCATTCATTCCAGACAGTACCAATTGCACCCGCAGCATCCGCCATCTGTATGAGACTGTCGTAAATTCCAGTTTGATCAATAACAACATCAGGCGCTCGAAGTGTTTCTTTCCATTCATCCGTACCGGGTGAAAGAACGACGTCTCCGGTCCAAGAAAACACCATGTATGGATTTACATTCTCTGCATAAGAAGCATAGGGCTGAGAAATATAGTTCGCGGTATAATAGTTTAATGTTAAAAGCGATCCGGTCTTTCTTACATTTGATGAACTGCCCGAATTAAAAATAAGGCGAAGATTGTCTTCATAGAACATGGGACGAAGACGACCAGCTGAACGATCCATTGATACACTATAGTCATTGTTTGTGACTGCACCTACATTTGAACCATAGAAGCTATCTACCACAAATCCATTTTTATATAGATTTCCGCTAGTACCAAAGATCTGTGTATTTGCCGTGTCTTTTTCCAGTAATGAGAGAGATGTGTAATACTCTAAATTTGTGACTCGTTTTTCGATTTTACCAATATCACGCATTGTATAGCGCTTATTGTCGATCATCGTGGGAATTGTATCCGCATCGCTGAATGTATAAGCACCAAGACGAATGATATAAAGAACCATTGCATCCTTGGGATCTTCTGGCGCAACAGGATTAATAGCAGAAGTACCCTTCACAACACCAAACTGTCCGTCTCCAGTGACATAAATCTTATCAACTCGCGGAAGATAATGCTGAATATCCGTGGTCATAATACTATTAGCCTGGAATAGCGTTACGAGCGAAGAGTTTGTTCCTGAAAAATTTGCACCATCATTTCCTTTCGTGGGTCTGAAATCGATGGCATCACGTAGCTGAATAAATCCATTTGAAGACTGATATGACGGAATGACGCCGTAATCAACGCTATAGGAATTAACCGAGAAGTAATCTCCGCTACCATGAGTAAAATTCTTTAAAACAACCAATAGCCGACCCACCGGAGCAGGTACATTATATTTTAATTGAATTCGAGCCTGGTCATAGAAATTATCACGTTGGCCGTTATCAACAATATAACGATCTGTTACATTTAGGTGTGCAGTTGTTGCAACTGTACCCAAAGCTGGAGACATGTAGATTGCACTTACCTCAAACAAATCTGTTACTCCAAGAAGGTCGTAACTACCCGCAGCTGTGTTTGGTGTTGCAAAAGCAACATTTGTATTTGCAGAGAGAGTTTTAGTCTTTTCAACAATATTTCGGCGAGTAGGAGCAATAATGTTTGCGGTTATACTTGTTACGCCACTGTATGTGAGGGTGACGCTTGAACCGCCACCCACAAGGGCAACTGCGGTTGGCACAATGAACTCACCGCTACTACCACCGCTAGCGCGTACTGTTATGTAATCCGCGGGCGTTGTTGACTGAAAAATTTCATTTGTAATCGCAGAAAGTGTACATACAGAACTACCGTTAATGCTTGCTGCATCAAATTTACGTTTTACCGTATATAAATTGTCATTTGTAATGTCATCAAGACTGCGAAGTGAATTGACTGTATTGACCGGTAATGCAAACAAAAGCGAATTGTTTGATGTATCCTGCAAGCCCGATCGAAGAGCTCCGCTTGGTATAACATCAGCCACATTTGCTGTAAAAGCAGCACCATATCCACTCTGCTGCAGAGTGATAACATCGGTATTAAACGCATAACCCGCATTCATCTGTATATCAAAAAGATACAGTTTATAAATTGCCGTTGAAGTGTTGACTGTTCCACTTACATATTCAATTGCTCTTGCACGTGCAGTACCGCGAGTAACTGAACCGCTATCTTTAAGATTGATCGTGCTAAAATTGACAATGTCGGGAAGACTTACAACGGTGTCAATGTAAATATAATTTCCAAGAGGTAAGAGAGTTGAAGCTGCATTTAAGAAGTTTTCATCTCGAGCCTTTTCAACCTCAACATAGACGGTTGATTCACTTGCAATTCGGTATCCCTTTACATATGCAACAGAAGGTTCAAGGCCGACTGCCAAGCGAGCATCTCCAAAGGTGTTAGCTTCGCTATCGGTGGTTAATTGAAGAGGATAGAGTGCTCTGAGTTGCGCAGTTGTATAACGCCCACCATTGCTTCCAGTGTTGCGCAATTCGCGCACATTCACCTGAAAAGGCCGCACCGTGTAATTACCAGATTCTTCAAAGGTTCTTTGTGCAAGAATATCTCCAAGTTCAGAGTATTCTGTACGAGCCGTTGCCTTGATATCACCATTCTCGATTACGAGCAACTGAATGATATTTGCCTCAACTCGTGAGGAAAGTAATAGCGGTTCCTTTGCTAACGTCAGAGTAATCTGATAACGATGCGCTCCGGGAGCTGAAGCATTTGGAGAACCAGCTGCATTGTCAGTGAGCGTTGAATCTGTTGAGGAAGTGACAACCTGTTCAAGGACTTTATACACAACACGAGCATTTACGTTCGTGGTGTATTTTTCAAGAATTAGACTTGCCGCGGGAGTATAAACAAAATTACCCGAAACGAAGAACACGCCTTCATTGACTGACACTCGAGTTCCAAGACCAGTTGGAAGAACACCAGATGCAGTGGCCTTTACTTTAAAGGATATAACGCCAGAGCCTGTCAGAACTTCTTCCGGAGCAAAAACAAGTGTAGTTGTATTTGTTCCCGCCTTTGTGTACTTTACAAAGAGTGTAAGAGGATCTGGCGACGCCGCTGCGCTGACCGCAAGTACTGTTGCAGTCACACCACTTGTTCCGCCCGTGAGAACTTTGCCAATGACATTTGCTGAACTTTGATTGTATGATAAGTATGTTGTACCGCCGACACTGAATTGGGTTTCGCATTTAATATATGCAAATCCAGTATCCAAAGATGCAAGGCCACCGATTGCAGCAGAACCATCCTTAAAAATATGCCGACCAAATCGATCAATCTGAGCCTGAAGCGCAGTCTGAAGCTGAGTTAGTTCTCGAGTTTGTACCGAGACGCCTGGACGAAACAAAATCCTTTGATAGTTTTTTGTCTCATCATAATCATCATAATAAGGCGCAACATTGTATGTTTTAATTGGCATATTCGGAAATATTAAAATTCAGTAATAACCTTGATATCTTCAATCTGTGAGGCAGAGCGGTTAATCGGTGCACGATTTTCAACAAAAATGATTTTTCCAGAGAATCTATCTACTTCTGGATTTTGCAATGAGGCAATGACTCCGGTTCCGGTGCTGCTCTGTCCCGTGATTGTTTCAGTTGTTACAAAGGTTCCATATCCAGTTTTATCATTTTGGTGATAGCGAACAACACCAGTTGCAGAATCCCACGAATCAAGATATGCAACGGCTCCACTTGTTCCACCCGTAAAATAATTACCAATCACCAGTGCAGAAGAACCAGTGAGAGTCATGCCTTTCAGAGCCTTTAGCGTTGATGCTGTTGCAACTGTTGTAGTTCCGTAATTAAATGGATTTTTGACAATTCCTAATTGCCGAAATGAGTTATTAATGATAAAATCGGCGCCTTCCGCACCCGTGAGGCTTATGCTCAGACCGCTATAAAATCCGCCTAATTCCTCAACTGGATTTGATCCATGACCATTTGCAGGAGAGAGAACCGCTCTGACTGTGGCCGCAGCTGAAAAACCACCACCACTTAGTGTTACATTTGCAACACTGTAGTTTGTACCGGCATTTGTATTAAAGCCCGAACCACTAGTTGTAACTGTTACTCCTGTTACAACACCACCAGCAATAGTTGCTGTGGCAAGAGCTCCAGTTCCGTCACCTACTACCGTTACAGTTGGAACAGTTGCATACCCTGTGCCGCCACTTGTGACAACATAACGATAAATTTTACCCTTGAGGGCTGCAATATTTGCATTTTGATTTGCGTATTGTGTTTGATCCGCTTCACTTAGATCTCCTGCAACACCAACAGTCTTCGTCACGGTAGTGACGGAACCCACAGTTGCGGATGATACCACAACTGGAAGTGTTACTGTTTTGACTGGAACATAAAAATTAGTAAGAAACTTTGTGGCATCCACCGTGGCTACCGTGTACATATATTTCCAGAGATATCCATCACCCAACAGAACAGGTGCAACTGTTGCGGTATCAACGGGTTTACTTGTGCTCGTTCCTGAACCGGCCTTAATGCACTTATAGACCTTATATTCGTCAGTAATAATGTAATATGGCTTTGAATAGATGTCAGGATCTTGATCATCCCATGCAACATATGTGGCTCCTGATACCCACGTGAGTGAAACATCAACATTTGAAACAGAAGCATGGCGAGGCATAACATTAATGACGTCACCCGCGGCAATTTTCTTTAATGCCGACATATTCTGATATGCGTCATTGATTTCAACAACGGTATCGAGGGGTGTCGGTGCTTCCGAATCGGTGGTGGTTGCAAGATTGGCTGACCATGCATCTGATTTACCCAGAAAGAGATAATAGCTATTTGCAAGATCCGCAACGGAGTCCTTGAAGTTATTTGCGTTAAGCGTCCGAAAAAGAGAAGTGATGATAGCAGCCATAGTGAGGATCTTTAGATATTAGAAAGAGTAATGAGAGAACCTACGTTACTCCAAGGTATTTGGTTATTTATATCATTTGAGTCGGCTTGTTCGATCGTATAATTTGCATAAGTGTGCATTTCAGTGCCTGGATCAAAGAAGTGACCAATACTCTGATATCTCTTCACTAGCATTTCAGGATGTGCAGAATTGGCCGAAACAATAGGTATTTGATCAAAAAGAAGAGTAAAGTGTGTGCCTTTGAATACTGTTGAATCATAAACCGCGGTCATAACACCAAGCTTATGGGGACTGCGTGTACTGGCAGTAGTAAAGAGACTCCGAAGATATGCTGTGCCATCGTTCTTCTTTGGAAAAGGAATCATCGCCTGAGGCACCACAAAAGACTCATTCCAGACC
>Ga0209596_1004246_pt1 | contig 11010 bp, 5 predicted proteins | sample M_130807_MF_Meta_FD_187314 | JGI IMG/M metagenome (GOLD analysis project Ga0209596, IMG submission 187314) | Freshwater microbial communities from Lake Montjoie, Canada to study carbon cycling - M_130807_MF_MetaG (SPAdes) (version 2) | ecosystem: Environmental > Aquatic > Freshwater > Lake...
CTCGCCAGGCTGCGGCGCAAAACCCACTGCTACACCAAAAAACTTGCCAATCTCGCCGCCAGCATCCTGCTCTATCTGCTCACAAAATTCTAATCAATACCTCATGAGCAATCCCTAGTTCCACTTCATCAGACTGCGTCCGATGAGGATGGATGAACTGCGGGCGGATGGCTTGACACAAGAGGTAGTGGCCCGGTTTTTGTGTGACCACTCGTAATTGTGCTTGCGCGGGATTTCCGGGGCGGCTTCATTTTCACGGTTTTCCTCCCAAAAGCAGCCTGCAAGAGCACCGAACGAACCGTCATCCGAAGCGTCCAAATCCAGTTGCCGCAAGCGAACCACCGGACGCGCACATTTTTCACTCAAAGCCTCTCTCCTTAAAACATGTATCTCAAAAGCCTCGAAATCTTCGGATTCAAGTCCTTCGCTCCCAAGACCGTCCTCAATTTCGACCCCGGCGTGACGTGCGTCGTGGGGCCGAATGGGTGCGGCAAGTCGAACGTGCTCGACTCGATCCGCTGGGTGCTCGGCGAGCAGTCGGCGAAGGCGCTGCGCGGAGGGGAGATGACGGACGTGATTTTCTCCGGCACGGATTCGCGGCCCGCGCTCGGCATGGCGGAGGTCTCGATGACCTTCAGCGAATGCGAGGAGCAGCTCGGGCTGGACTGGCATGAGGTGAAGATCACGCGGCGCGTTTTCCGCGAGGGCGGCAGCGAGTATCTGCTGAACGGGACGCCGTGCCGGCTGAAGGACATCCACACGCTGTTCATGGATACGGGCATCGGGCGCTCGGCGTATTCGATCATGGAGCAGGGGAAGATCGATCTCATTCTTTCCAGCAGGCCGGAGGATCGGCGCGCGATTTTCGAGGAGGCGGCGGGCATCACGAAATACAAGAGCCAGCGCAAGGAGGCGCTGCGCAAGCTGGAGGCGACGGAGGTGAATCTTGTGCGGCTGGCGGACATCATCAAGGAAGTGAAGCGGCAGATCGGCAGCGTGCAGCGGCAGGCTGCGAAGGCACGGCGCTACCAGGGGATGATCGAGGATCTGCGGACGCTGGAGACGCATCAGGCGAAGCGGCAGTTCGACGAACTGGACGGCTCGCGCGCTGCGAACATGACGGAGCTGGAGGCGCTGTCGGTGCGGCATTACGAATCGGAGATCGCGGTGTCCGCGAAGGAAGATGAGGCGAATGCGCAGCGCGCCGCGGTGGAAGAAATGGAGGGGCGGCTGAACAGCGCGCGGCAGACGGTGCAGGATCTGCGGGCGCGGATCGCGAACCACGAGAGCAGGCTGAGTTTCAACACGGAGCGCGCGACGGAATTTGCGAGCCTCATGGAGCGTTATCGCGCGGACATTGCCGGGGCGGAGGAAAAATTCCGCATGGCCGAGACGCAGCTCCGCGACATGGATGGCGAGATGGAGCAGATCACCGAGCTGCTCGCGTCGGAACTCCGTCGGATGGAGGAAGTGCAGGCGCAGGCCTCCGGGATGAGCGCGCAGCGGCAGCAGGCGGATTCGCAAATCTCGGCGATGAATAACGAAGCAGCCCGCGCCGAGAGCAAGCTCGGCAGCCTGCGCGTGCAGGTCGGCTCCGTGGTCCAGCAGCGCGAAGCGGCCGAGGCCCGCCTCGCCGCGCTCGCCGGCGAGATCGGCCAGCTCGAATTTGCGTTTGCACGCGCGAACGAGGAACTGGCCAGCACGCAGGCCGAGTTGGGCCGCATGATCCACGAACTCGAGGAGCGCACCGCCGCACTGAGCGGCGCCGAGGTGCATCACCGCGACGCGCAGGCGAAGGTCGGTGAGCTGGACATTGAAATGCGCGAGACTCTGCGTGTGTTGGCCGATCGCGAATCGCGCCTGCAAGTGCTGAAGCAGCTCAACGATGGCGGCGAGGGTCTGAGCGAGGGCACGCAGGCCGTGCTCCGCGGACTGGACAATGCGGAATTCTTCAAGCCCGCGATCCACGGCGCGCTCGCGCAGTGCATGGAAGTCGCGCCGGAATTCATCCCTGCGGTCGAGGCGGTGCTCGGCTCGCAGATCCAGACGATCGTGATGAAGGACACGATGATCGCGGAATCGGTGATCAAGACTCTCACCGCTCAAAAGCTCGGCAAGGCGTCGCTGGCGCTGCGCGATCTCGACAGCGTCTTTGTGCATGTGCGCAACGAGACGATGCAGCTCCCCGAGGGCTCGATCGACTGGCTCATCAACAAGATCAAGCCGCAGCCCGAAGTGGCGCGGCTGCTGGAGCGGCTGGTGAATCACACCGTGCTCGTGCCCGATCTGGCGACGGCACTGCGCATTTTCCCGCAGATCCGCGGCTCGGCCGTGGTGACGCTCACCGGGGAGGTGATCACGGGGCACGGCATCCTGCAGGGCGGCGCTGCTGCGGGTGAGAATAATTCAATACTCGCGCGGAGAAACCAGATCGCCGCGCTGGAGACGGAGATCGCAGCAGTGCGCGAACAGCTCGCGGCGCAGCATGCGCGCCTCGACGCGGCGACGCTCGCGGTGGAAAATTCACGCCACGCGATTGATGAGGCGCGGATGGAAAAGGAAAACGCAACCGTGCAGGTCTCGACGCTGCGCAACCAGGTGCAGCTCCTCGAACGCGAGCGCGGCGAGGGCGAGAAAAAGGTGATGACGCTCGACATTGAGAAGCAGAGCGCCGACGCGCGGCTCGCGGAGGCGAACCAGCGCACGTCCGAGCTGGAGGCCGAGATCGAGGCCTCGATGGATCAGTTTGAAAGCTGCATCGCGCGCCGCGCCGAGGCGCAGCAGGCGATCGAGACGCTGCGGGCGCAGGAGAATGAAATCGTCTCCGACCTGAACGAGCTGAAGGTGAAGGTGGCGACGGAGCGACAGCGGCATTCGTTGCTCCACCATCAGCGGCAGCCGATGGAGGCGCGCATCGAGGAGCTGGAGCAGCTCATGCAGGAGCGGCGCAATGACATCCGGAACTACGACGAGCGCGGCACCGCGCTTCAGGCGGAGAACGCCGAGATCGAGGCGAACATGGAGCGTCTGCGCGGGAGCATCGGCGAGGCCGAGGCGTCCGTCGCGGCGTTGCAGGAGGAGCGCCACGTCATCACGGCCTCGGCGCAGGAAATCGCGGAGACCCTCCGCGAATTGCGCCGCGAGCAGAGCCATTGCGTGGAGCAGCGCGGCGCGCTGGAAGTCCGCGTGACACAGCTCGAGCTCCGGGCCAACGCGATCCATGATCACATTTCGAAGCGCTACCAGGTGGACCTGCGCGAGTTCACGCCCGACAGCTACGCGCTGAACGCGTGTGTCCGCGACATTGGCAAGCGGGTGCGGAAACTTGACGTTCAGACGGAGACCTTGGGTGTCGGCGCGAGCGACGCGAGTGCTGGCGATGAGAGCACTGAGACCGCCAATATTTCCGCGGTGGCAGATGACACTGTGGATGACGCCAGCGCGCACGACGCGCAGGAAGACGGCGAGGCGCCGGTGTCCCAAATTGACTGGGCGCGCATCGAGACCATCGTGCGCGAACTCGACACTCGTCTCGCAAGCATGGGCCCGGTGAATCTCGACGCCATCGCGGAGTTCGAGGAACTCGAGCAGCGCCACAATTTTCTCGAACAGCAGATCGGCGACACGATCGCCGCGAAGAACGAACTCACGGACGTCATCAACAAGATCAACACGACCACGAAGACGCTCTTCGCGGACACGTTTGAAAAGATCCGCGTGAATTTCCAGGAGATGTTCAAGGAGCTGTTCGGCGGCGGGCAGGCGAACCTCGTGCTCTCGATGGAGGAGGACCCGCTGGAGAGCGGGATCGAGATCATCGCGAAGCCGCCGGGCAAGCAGCTCCAGAGCATCACGCTGCTCTCGGGTGGTGAGAAGACGATGACGGCGGTCGCGCTGCTCTTCTCGATCTACATGGTGAAGCCGTCGCCGTTCTGCGTGCTGGATGAAATGGACGCGCCGCTCGACGAATCGAACATCAGCCGGTTCATCAAGATCCTCGACCGCTTCGTGCAGCAGTCGCAGTTCGTGGTCATCAGCCACAACAAGCGCACCATCGCGCGCGCCGACGCACTCTACGGCGTGACGATGGAGGAGCACGGCGTGTCGAAGCTCGTCGGCGTGAAATTCCGCGCGCGCAGCGAGGCGCATGAGGGGCGCGACATTCTCGGCGGCGAAAATGCGACGCCCGTGCCGAGCATCGCCGAGGCTTTTGGCAAGAGCGGCGATCTGCACAGCGAGGGAGTCGCCGCGGTCGAAGAAGCGGGCGGCGCTGCGTGATGCGTCCGTAGCCGCGCTTGTGAAAGCGCGGGCGGCGGCAATGTAGGCGAGGTTTGCAACCTCGCGCGGGCGAGCGAAGCGAGGCGGGGCAGTGGGACGGGCGTCCCGCCTGTCGTGGTGGGACAGTCCGTCCCGGCTGTCGGCACGCCGGCGACCGGGACAGGCGAGACGCTCTGTCCAACTCTGACAGCCGGGACGGCTATCCCACTCCGCGCCATCCTGCCGCCTGCGCCCATCCTCCCGCGCGAGATTGCAAATCTCGCCTACATTGCCGCCGCGCCGCCCGCTTTTTCGCTCGCATCCGTGCGCGGGGACGCAATGTTCGCCGCCTTTTCAAAATGCACGACAGCCAGACATCCACGCGCGAACTCTACGACCGGCATGTGATCCCGACCTACGGGCGATTCGATCTGCGGCTTGCGCGCGGCCGCGGGTGCGAGGTGTGGGACGAGGATGGGAAACGGTATCTCGATTTCGGTGCGGGCATCGCGGTGACGAGCATCGGGCACGCGCATCCGCGCGTCGTGCGTGTGCTGCAGGAGCAGGTGGCGACGCTTGTCCACACGTCGAATCTGTACTACACGCGGCCGCAGGCGCTGCTCGCGGAGCGGCTCACGCGGCTGGTCGGCGCGGGCGGGAAGGTTTTCTTTTGCAACTCGGGCGCGGAGGCGAATGAGGCGCTGTACAAGCTTGCGCGGAAGTTTGGGAATGAAGGGGAGGAAACATCCAACATCCAACATCCAACATCCGACATTCAACATTCGGGCGCTCCGCGCATTGGAATCGTCACGATGATTGGGAGCTTTCACGGGCGGACTCTTGCGGGGATTTCTGCGACGGGGCAGGAGAAGGTGAAGAAGGGATTCGAGCCGATGGTCGAGGGGTTCTGGCATGTGCCGTTCAATGACATCGCGGCGCTGCGTGCCGCGGTCGATGTGCCGGGGACCGTCGCGGTGCTTACCGAGCCGGTGCAGGGCGAGAGTGGAGTTCACCCCGCGAGCGCGGAATTTTTGCGCACTGCGCGCAAGCTTTGCGACGAGCGCGATCTGCTGCTGATGTTTGACGAAGTGCAGTGCGGCCTCGGGCGCACGGGCGAATGGTGCGGCTGGAAATCCATCGCGCCTGACGTGATGCCGGATGCCGTGAGCTGGGCGAAGGGGATCGCGGGCGGATTCCCTCTCGGCGCGATCTGGGTGAATGAGCGCGCGGTGGCGCAGAAGGACGGCACGGTGAAGAAGCTGTGCGATCTGCTCGGGCCCGGCACGCACGGGACGACTTTCGGCGGCACGCCGCTCGTGTGCGCGGGCGCAAACGAGGTGCTCGCGGTGATCGAGGAGGAGGGGATGCTCGCAAATGCGACGGCGCTCGGCGCGCACGCGCTCACGGTGCTGCGTGCAATTTCGTCGCCGTTGATTGCGGAAGTGCGAGGCCTCGGTCTGATGATCGGGATCGAGCTTGCTGCCGACTTTGCGCAGCGCGCGAAACTTTCCGAGGGAAAGTCGCCCGCGCTTTTTCTCGTGGAAAAACTGCACGACGCCGGGCTGCTCACGATCCCGAGCGGTACGCACGCGATCCGCTGGCTGCCGGCGCTGAACGTGAAGCGGGAGGAGATCGGAGAAGCCGCGGCGATCCTCGCGCGTGTGCTGGGCGCGGTGTGATGGCGACTGTCGGGGAGCACAGGCCCTCGCTTCCGAAGCTGCTCCGTTCGCGCGCGGTGAAGGTTGCGGCCCGCAGCTTTCCTGACTAGTTCTCCTGCCGATGAAATTTTCCCTGCTGTCCGCAATTCTCCTGGGCGCGACTTGCCTCGTGCATGCCGCCGATCCTGCGCCGCCCGAGGGCATGGTGCTCATCAAGGGCGGGAAATTTTCCATGGGCAGCAAGGACGGCGCGTCCGACGAGCAGCCAGTGCACGAGGTCACGCTGAGGCCGTTTTTCATGGACAAGACCTCGGTGACGAATGCGCAGTTCGAGGTGTTCGTGGAGGCGACGAAATATGTGACGACAGCGGAGCGCGTGCTGACGGCGAAGGATATCCCAGGACTGCTGCCCCAGTTTGAGGGCAAGACGATGGGGTTGTGCTTCCGCGCGCCGAAAGGGCCGGTGGATTTGCGCGACACGGGCTCGTGGTGGGAGACGGTCTTCGGCGCGAACTGGCGGCATCCCGACGGGCCGGAGACGGATTTGAAAGGACGCGAGAAGCACCCAGTCGTGCATGTGTCATGGGACGATGCGATGGCGTATTGCAAGTGGGCGGGCAAGCGGCTGCCGACGGAGGCCGAGCGCGAATACGCATCGCGCGGCGGTCTCGATGGCGCGCGCTACGTGTGGGGCAATGAATTCAACCCCGGCGGAAAATGGATGGCAAACACATGGCAGGGGAAATTTCCCGAGGCGAATTCGGGCGAGGACGGCTACAAGGCGACCGCGCCGGTGGGCAGCTATCAGCCAAATGGCTTCGGGCTTTTCGACATGGCGGGCAACGTGTGGGAGTGGTGCTCGGACTGGTATCTGCCGGATTACTACAGGCGTTCGCCGGGTGAAAATCCGCGCGGCCCGGACACGAGCTACGATCCCGATGAGCCGGGCGTGATGAAGCGCGTGACGCGCGGCGGCTCATGGATGTGCGCGGACAACTATTGCCGTGGCTACCGCCCTGCGACGCGGATGAAGGTCGCGCCGGACACGGAATTCCAGAACACGGGATTTCGCTGCGTAAAGGATCTGCCGTGAGCGAAGCCTCGGACACAGCGCGGGCGGTGCGGCGGGCAGGGATCATCTTCGGCGTGATCGTCGTGGCGGCGATCACGATGGTGCTCGCCTGGCTCGTGCCGGAGGCGAAGCGCATCATGCGCGATCGCGAGACGCAGTCGCGCGATCAGCGCGCGGGAAGCGACATGGTGCGGGTTGCGGGCGGCTCGTTTGAGATGGGCGCGAACGACGGGGCGCGCGACGAGCAGCCGAAACACAACGTGAGCGTGAACCCGTTCTGGATGGATCGCACCGAGGTGACGAATGCGGAATTTGCGCGGTTCGTGAAGGCGACGGGCTACCTCACGACGGCGGAGATCAAGCGGCAAGGACAGGCGCAGGCGGGCTCGTGGTGCTTCAAGCCGGGTCCGGATGCGAAGGCTGCGAACCGGCGGACGTGGATCGCATTCGTCGAGGGAGCGAGCTGGCGAAGGCCGCGAGGGGAGGGCAGCGATATCGGGGGAAAGGAGAGATTTCCGGTCGTGCATGTGAGCCACGATGATGCGCTCGCATACTGCAAGTGGGCACGCAAGCGGCTCCCGACCGAGGCGGAATGGGAATGCGCGGCGCGCGGCGGCGTGCTGCTCACGCGCTATCCGTGGGGCGGCGAGATCGCCGAGGGCGGAAAATGGCACGCGAATTCGTGGCAGGGAGATTTTCCGCTGAAGGACGACGCGCTCGATGGATTTGCGGGTCTCGCGCAGGTCGCGCATTTTCCGGCAAACGGATCGGGGCTGCACGATCTCGCGGGCAATGCCGCCGAGTGGTGCGCGGACTGGTATCAGCACGACTACTACGCGCAGCTCCGCCCGGATCCGAATTTTGCCGCGCACAAGAATCCGCGCGGGCCGGAGACGGGCAGCGATCCTACCGAGCCGGGCGTGTCGAAGCGCGTCGTGCGCGGCGGATCATTCCTGAGTGCGGCGGAGGAGTGTCGCGTGTCGGTGCGAGGGAAGGAGGCGCCGGAATTTTCCGCTGAGTGGATCGGCTTCCGATGCGTGAAGGACGCGCAGTGAGCATGAATGCAGACGTGAAACCAATTTGGAAAAAGTGGACGGGCCGCCTCGTGCTGCTGCTGTTGCTCATGCTCACGTTTGCCGCGCGGTGCCACAATCGCCCGCAGATTTTCCACGATGGCGGCGTGTTCTTCGTGGATGGCGACTGCTACTCGCGCATGACGCGCGCGAAGATGGTCAACGAGGGCCACTGGATCATCCGGCATCACGATTTTGAAAACTGGCCGCAGGGCGTCACACCGCACACAACGGCGCTGCTCGACTGGATGATCGTCGGGCTGAAGCCCGCCGTGGATCTCGCCTTCAAGATCACCGACCCGCAGGGGAAAGATACTTTCCACGCGCAGACGCTCGATGTCGCCGGCGCGCTCATCTCGCCGCTGCTCGGCGTGCTCACCGCTGCGTGGCTGTGGTGGTGGGCGGGTGCGATGCAGTTGCGGTTTCGCAGCGCGATGGTGCTGCTTTTTGCACTGAGCCCGATCGCGGTGCATGGCGCGGTACTCGGGAGGCCGGATCACCAGTCGCTGCTCATGTTTCTGCTCGCGGTCGCGCTCGGCTGCGAGCTGTGGCTCATCCGTCCGGAGGATGATGCGAAAAAATCGCACCGCGCCTGGGGCATCGCGGCAGGTTCCGCTTGGGGGGTTGCGCTCTGGGTGTCGCTCTACGAGCCGCTCGTGCTGCTCGTGCCGGTGATCACCGCCCGGCTCCTGCGCGAACGGAAGACGCTGCTCGGCGTGGGCAGCCGCGGCGAATGGATTGCGCTGTTTGGATTTTTCCTGCTCGGCCTGCTTGTGGACGGCTGGCGCATCGAGCTGCCGGGGGCGGAGCTGCGGGAAAATTTCGGGCGCTGGTCTTCGACGATTGGCGAACTGCGTCCGCTGAAACCGACCGAGCCGCTGCTCTGGCAATGGCTCGGCCTGCTCGTGCTCGCGACGCCCGTGCTGCTGTGCCTCGCGGGCCGGGAGGACCGCTGCGCGTTCGTGCTGCTCGGCGGATTTGTGATCCTCTTTGCGCTGACTGCGTGGCAGCGGCGCTGGGGATATTTTCTGCTGGTCACTTTTGCCGTGTCGCTGCCGTGGCAACTGCGTGCATTTCGCGATGTGCGGATTGCCTGGCTCGCATTTGCTGTCGGCCTGTGGCCGATGCTGTCATCGTGGTGGCCGGAGGTGAAGGAACGCCTCCGCGGAGGTGCGAATGAGGCGGTCTTCGATCAGGCGAAGGAGGATCAGGCGTGGCATCAGCTCGGGCAGACGCGGCTGCGAACGATCGCGCTGAAGATGAAGGGCGGAGAGCGCTCGGGATTCATCTCGCCGTGGTGGTACTCACCGCAGATCGCATACTGGTCGGGCCAGCCGGGAGTCGCGGGCACGAGCCATCAGAGCTTGCCGGGCATCGTGGACACGGCGCGCTTTTTCCTCTCTGCGAATGCGGAGAAGGCGGCGGAGATTTTGCAGCGGCGGCGTGTGGGCTGGGTGATCGTGGATCCTTCGGCGGATGTCGAACAGCGCGACCGGCTGCATGGCGTGACGAATTCCGAGAAGGTGCTCGGCGTGGCTGCGCCGAAGGAACCGCTCTGCGAGATTCTGAACTATCATCCACGGAAGGCTCCGCCATTTCTGCGCGAAGTGAAGCCGCAGGAACTCGGCCTCGTGACGCAGCTCGCGCCGGAGGACGGCGGCGATCCGCAGAGCCAGGGCATACAAATTGTATTCACGCAGATGCAGCGGCTCTTTTATGTCGAACGGGAAAAACCATGAGCGCGGACTTTGACTTCCTGATCATCGGCGGCGGCAGCGCGGGCTACGCCGCGGCGCGCACGGCGACAGCACTCGGGCTGAAGACCGGCGTCGTAGACGGCGCGGAGGAGCTCGGCGGGCTGTGCATCCTGCGCGGCTGCATGCCGAGCAAGACGCTGCTCGAATCCGCGTCGCGATTTTCCACGCTGCGCCGCGCGGAGGAATTCGGGCTGCGCGCGAGCGGGCTGGAGGTGCGCGGCCCGGAGATTCTTGAGCGTAAACGTCGGCTCATCGGTGAATTTGCGACGTACCGGCAGGAACAGTTGCAGGGCGGGAAATTTGAACTCGTGCGGGGATGGGCGCGATTTCTCGATGCGAACACGATCGATGCGACGCTGCGCGGCGGTGGCACGCGACGGATCACTGCAAAAACTTTCCTGCTCGCGACTGGATCGGTCGTGAGCGAAGCGCCGCTCGTGGCGCTGAAGGAGATCGGCTGCTGGAGCACGGACGATGCACTCGACAGCGCGGAGGTTCCGGCCTCGGTGATCATTCTCGGCGGCGGAGCGACTGCGGTGGAATTTGCAACATACTATTCAGGCCTCGGACGCGAAGTGACGCTGATCCAGCGTGGCGGCCAGCTTCTGAAGGGCACCGATCCCGATCTCGCCGCAGCGCTCGCGCACGGGCTGCGCAACCGCGGTGTGCGCGTGTTCACGGGCACGCGGCTGGTCGGTGCTGAAAATGCCAACGGAAAAAAGCGCATTATTTTCGAGCACGACGGGAAGACAGTGATCGCCGAGGCGTCGCGAGTTTTGCAGGCGCTCGGACGCTCGCCGAATACCCGCGGACTCGCGCTCGATGCTGCGGATATCCGCGTCGAAAATGATCGCCCCTCGACATGCGCGACGCAGCAGACGAGCCAGCCGCACATTTTCGCCGCGGGCGATGTGTCCGGACCGTATGAAATCGTCCACATCGCGATCCAGCAGAGCGAACTTGCAGCCCGGAATGCCGCGCGGCTGATCTCGGGCGGCACAGAGGCGATGGAGGAGAGCGACTACCGGCTGAAGCTGTCCGTGGTGTTTTCCGATCCGGAGCTCGCGGTCGTCGGGCGAGGCGAGGCTGAACTGCGCGAGGCGGGCGTTGCATTCCGGGCGGCGAGCTATCCGTTCAACGATCACGGCAAATCGCTCTGCATGGGCGAGACTGACGGGTTTGTGAAACTGATC
>Ga0209596_1004250_pt1 | contig 11007 bp, 5 predicted proteins | sample M_130807_MF_Meta_FD_187314 | JGI IMG/M metagenome (GOLD analysis project Ga0209596, IMG submission 187314) | Freshwater microbial communities from Lake Montjoie, Canada to study carbon cycling - M_130807_MF_MetaG (SPAdes) (version 2) | ecosystem: Environmental > Aquatic > Freshwater > Lake...
CCATGCACTCGTCACTCAGCAACAAGTCCGATGGCGTGCGGTGGTCGTTCGACCTGCGTTACCAGCCAATCGGGCAACCGACCGGCCGACCGTGGTTCCCGTCGTTCGTCGCACGCAGCCACCAGGACCCATCGTCGGAGGTGCACGACTGGCGCGACTGGGCAACGCTTTGGGAGAGGACCCGCCTGCGCCTCGCCGAGGACACGTCGGGCATGAAGCCCCGGCGCTGGACCGGCCAGGAGGAACCGTGCGCCTGACGCGAGGCTGATCCGGCCACGCAAGGCGAACGCCTCCGGCACCTCCTTCGCCGCAATGGCGACGTGATCCCAGGGGCGCGCCTCCCTAAATCACCGCGTCGGCGAGGTGACCGCCGTCGGCGTCACGGCAGGAACCACTGTCGCCGGGACCGCCGAGGTGGGCAACTGCGTGCCAGTCGAGGTAGATGGGGTCGCCTCGACGGGCGCGAATGCAGTCGGTAATGCCGGTGGTACCGTTGTCGCCACCGGGGTTGGCGAGGCGGACGCCACAACTGACTGCGACCGCATAGACAACACAGAATATGTTGATGCCCCAAGCGCTGCCTGCACGTACTCCCCGTTTGGCCCATCCTGCATCGCGATAATCGAGTACCCACCGACAACCTGCGGCATCGGTCCGGTCAGCGATCCGGCAATCGATCCGGCGGTGGTCGCGGTGACGTAGCCGAACTGGATGTCAGCGCCAGAGCCTGAACCCGCCCCATGCACATTCACATCACGGGTGCCATACCAACCGGCACCAGATACTGTCAGCACGCAGGACTGCGAAGCGGTCGGACACGACCCTGTCGCACGCAGCGTCGGCAACGTGATGGCGCGCGTCACGGATCCAGAGACTGGCCCCAATGGTGCGTCGTAGCTGCGCATCGAGTAGCCATCGATATCTAGTTGGAAGGCCCCAATCCGGTAGGTGCCACTCGCGGCGCTGGCAATCCCCAAGGTGTATGCCCCGGAAGTACCGGTCTGGGCAGTCGTGACATAGACCGTGTACGGGCTGAAACTGCCGGTTCCGGCAGTCAACGAGGCAGTCATCGCAACGCCTACCTTCGTGCCCGAACCAACCGTGCCAGACGAGTTCCCGCTGGTGACGTTGCCAGATACCGACGCGTTGTTCAGGGCCAACGGTATGACCTGACCCTGAATGATCCTCGTGATGTCCGTCACCACGCTTGCAACGGCATGCACGACCGGCACGACCTGCGGGGTGTAGCCAGACTTCGTGACCAAGACCTCGAAGTCACCCTCCCCGTCGTCCATGATGACGCCGAACGCACCGCTGGAACCGGTAAGCGCGTATCCCGGCGTACCAGACGCCTTGCCAAATGAGTCTAGGCGAGTGACCTTCGCGCATGCGTTCTCCAAGAAGGAGCCAGCTCCGTTTGTCACGATACCGGTGAGCTTGATCTGGGAAGCGGACGGCGTTGCCGTGACGTTGGACACCGTGCATGACGCCGAGGAAGAGGCAGGCGTCACCACGAACGTCGAGTTCAGCTTCACGTAGCGCGCTGTGACATTGCTACCTTGGTCAGCCACGATGGTATAGGTGCCTGCCGGCCAGACCGGTTCGCTGGACACTATCGTCTGGTTCGCGAATTCGCCATTCGTGGGCGTGACGGTGCCAAACGAATGGTAATTCCCTACAGAGTTGACCACGCCCACGTGCACCGAACCCGCCGAGGTCCACGCCTTGCCGGAGACGGTGATCGTGCACGGCGCCCCAAGCTGATCGCAGGCCTGCGACGCCGACACGTCGAGTGTCGGCAAGACGACATCAATCGGCGCATTTGTCGACGGCGATGGCAATACCTGCGTCATCGCAACCGTGGCCGACCGGTGCGCGTACGTCCCCACGTTGTCTTGCGACGCCACGAAGTACGAGTAATTCCCGCTCGCCAGCGAAAGGCTGAACGTGCCTGTCGAGGCAACCGGGGTCGCCGCGACGTGGATCGCTAAGGTGCTGTTCGACCCGGCCGGAGGCGTCACCGCGACCGCAACCGATGCAACCGCCCCGGACGCCGGAGTCGCCGGAGCGCCACTCCAGATGGCTCCGGTAACCGTCGAATCGTTCGCCCGAAGGACCACCGGCGACGACAGGGTGAAGAGTTGCCCCGCCGTCGCCGTCATTGTCGGCACCACCTGTTGGGTGTGACCTTCGCCATACGACGCGAAGACAAACGTTCCCGTCGCAGTCGTTGACGACGCATTCAGGAAGACTCTGAACGCCCCGGATGCGTCTGAGTTCGTGGTTCCCGAAATCGAGCCGCCGTACTCGCCAACCTTTACGACCACGCACGAGAGGGGCGTGCCTGACCCATCGACGACTTGGCCAGCAATTCCGAACTGCGATGAGGTCGGCGTCGCCGTCGATGCCGGGCTTGAGCAGTCAGGCGTACCGGTCGGCGGGGTCGTGACGGTGTTGTTGTTCGACGACTGCTGCGGGCCGGGCGTTCCCTGTGGCACCGGCGGCGGTGGCTTCATCGGGCCGGGTGTCGAACCCGGCGGTGGCGGCGGTCCAGGTGGCGGTGGCGGCGGTCCAGGTGGTGGTGGCGGCGGTGGAGGCCCTTCACCCATCGGGCGCAACACCATCGGCCTGCCTTGGGCCACGTCGATCAAGTCACGCGCCGCGACGGGCGGCGTCGCGACCACCCGCGGCCCGTCCTTCGACGTGATCTCGCCGACCTTTTCGAAGAGCTTGCCAATCTCCGCCACCGGAACCGGGGGCAGCGGCGCACGGTCCGTGCCGATAGGCTGCGCCGCCTGCGCATTGCCAACCGACTGCGCGTCACGAGTCGTCGGTGCGGAAGCCGGAGGCGGTGGAGGGGCCACGACGGTCACCTCACCGTCCTTCACCCGTTGGGTCTGCCCGCCGGCGATAACGTCAAAACTCCCCGTGTTGCTCCGGAAGACCTGGATATTCTCCTTGGTGACGGTCGTCTCAACCTCGGTCCCCCGGATCACCGCGACGGCCGACTGCGTCGACACCTGCACGCGCGATGCGGGATTGAAAAGGCTTGCCACCTTCGCGACGGTCGACCCGACCGCCTGGCCGAAACTCACCGTCGATGCCCCGCTTTGGCGTTGCGTCATCTCCTGCACCATCAGCTCGGTCTCAGGCGCGATGTCCACCTCCGTCCCTTGGAAGAAGGTGAGTTTCGCCGTACCGCCCGAACCGGTAAACACCCGGTCACCGACCACGACGGTGTCGCCGGACGACGCCGTGTCGCGGTTTCCAGAGGCACGTTGCACCTCTACCGGCGTCGTCAAGACCGTCAGTGTCGCCTGCGAGTTCAGGGTGGCTTGCGCATCGACCGGGTCCGGCCGGACCGCGGGCATGAGCAGGGAGACCATGGCAGCAACCAAGAAGGCCAGGATTGGCAGCGCCCGACGACGCGCCCGTCCTCTGGATGCAGGTCGCCGCGTCATCGTGCCGCCTCCACCAGGTCAATCCGCACAAGTGACTGCGCGTGTGCCGCCACCGAGGTCATCTCCCGGTCATCGAGGATTGCCATCAAGTCCGGTTCACCCGCCGGGTCGGTCGCCGCCACGAGGTAATTCGTCGCCGTCACGAGGTGCCCCGCCAAGTCGCGAATCGTGTACGGATCCTTGCTGTGCGCCACCTCACGGCTGACGTCGCGTACGTATCCGGCCGAAAGCATCGCGAAGGTCACTGGCGACTGCAGCGCCTGCGCCCGCGCCGCGTACATCGCGTCAGAGGCGGTCGCGTACACGAACTGCGACTGCGTCAGGGCGGCCCAGCAGTACGGCAGGAAGCCAGTGCCGTCACCCGGGTCCTCAATCCGCCCGTCACCGTTGTGATCGGCGTAGAACTGCCCACGTCGCCCCTCCACGAGGTTCACGAGCTGCTCCGCCTTGCGCCGCGCGGTATCCCAGTCACCGTTCACGGCCGCCTCGCGCAGCACCCACGCCTGGTACCGGGCGATCTGGGCCTGCCGACGCAAGCCCGGCACCGTTGCCGCACCGTAGCGCGAGTCAGGCCAGCGGCTAAGCAGGCGACGGACCTGGGAGAGAGAAGCGGCGTCCAGCTTGCCGGTGAGAACCGTGGTGCCTCCCGGCTTCGCGCCAGCCCCGCCGGATTCCACCGAAATCGACACTTGTGAGTACTGCGCCAGCAGGTTCTCGCCCGCCGGTTGGTCCCACGTGAACGCCACGGCACCCGTCGCGTCGGGGATCACGTCGCCGAGGTAACGCCCGGACCCGCCGTCATCACCAACAAGCCATACGCGATGGACTTGTCCTGTAGCTGGGGCAGACAGGCCGGTGGCCTTGACCACCACACGGTCGAGGCCGGACGCGTTATCGACCAGCGTCGCCTCGCCGAGGATGGTGCCGGCCGCGGCGGTCGTCGACGGGGGCGCGACCATGGTCGGGATGGCTGTCGCGAGTGTGACGACGAACGCGACCAGCACCCACAACTGCCACCGGCCACGCGGGAGTGTGTCTACCGGCATGGTGATCCCTCATTCGGTCAGTGACGGCACTTTTCAGCTGTAGAAATGTGAATCACGGGCGCTAGGTATTCGTGAAACACAGGGCAACTCGACCGTTTTTCCGGGCACCATAGACGAAAGGGAGGTGCACGCAGGGCCCCCTCCCCGGGGTGTGGGCGTCGGCCAGTGCCGGGGCAACGCGCGGGCTTGCGATCATCAGCGAGAGACGGTCGCCCGGAACCCACCAGAATGGACTGCCCGGTAACCGGCGACGCTGCGATGACGGGTGCAACACGGACCGAACTCCACCAGACCCCGCCTCGGTATGTCGTGGAGACAGCATACATGCAGACACCTCATTGTCTTCGCATAGTACCCCGAGTGAGCTTGTGAGTATCAGGGAATATTCCTGGAACCACAACCAGTTTACGCAATGGTGCTGTCTGGACCATGATTACGCCAGCGTCGTATGGAGGCCAATCTTCGAAATGGGGAATACCCGTATGGAGACGGAAACGGGTCTACGTTGCAAGGACGAGCACTACCCGTCAATCCCGCCAAACTTCAGCGCCGCCACCGTGACACTCGCAAGGAACAGCAGGGATATCACCACGGCTACACCGACGCGAGGCCCAACCGTCCGCACCGCCTTCACATCCACGCCGAACCCGAGACCGGCCATCGCCAGCATCGTCAGCAACCGGCTGATCTGCTTCGCCGGGTCGACGAGCATCCCTGGCATGAGGTCGAGGCTTCGCACCGCCGCCAGCACCAGAAAGACGGCCACGAACCACGGCACATACGTCGAGAGTTTCGCCGAGGCCGCCCCAGTCCGTGCGCCCCACACCCGGAAAGCCAGGCCAATGATGACCACCGCCGGGCCAAGCAGTAGCACGCGCGTCAGTTTCACCAGCGTCGCCACATTCCCGGAAAGTTCACTGACCGGAAAGGCCGCTGCCACAACTTGTGGGACTGCATAGACGCTCATCCCGGCCAGCACGCCGTACTGGTAGTTCGAGAGCATGAATGGCGCGATCAGCATCGGCAAGCCAAGCACCAGCAGCACCCCGATCACGGCCGTCAGCCCGATCGCACTTGCCACATCCTTCTTCTCGGCCCCGATCACCGGCGCGAGCGCGGCGATTGCCGAGTTCCCGCAGATCGAGTTCCCGATTGCGACCAATGCCGCCAGATGCACGCCAAGACCGAGGGCACGCCCCACCGAGAAACTCACCACGATGCCCGCCGCCACTCCGCCAAACACGAGTGCCAGGAGGGCGGGGCCAGCCTTCAGGATGTCAGGCATGTAGACGCTCACCCCGATGAAGGCAACGCCGGTCTCAAGCACATGCTTGGCAACAAACGACGCCCCAGCCGTGTAGGTCTTGCTCCCATCACCCATCACGTTGCGGACCAACACACCGATCAGCAGCGACAGCACGAGTGCCTCGATGAGCGGATTCCCGAGCGCACGCGTCTCAACCTCGGCCAACCCCCAGCCGACGGCCGCAATCACGCACATCAACCCGGCCCCGGGGGCCCATGGGGGCAACACGCGCGCCTGACTGGATTCGCTCATCCTGGTTCCTCTTCCCGCACTCATCCCCGGCATATCGTGACCGCATCCACTTTCAACTGGACGCTCAGCCGTGCCGGCGGTGCTACCCGGTTTCCGGCATGAAAGACGGCAGTGTCACCCCCGAGAACGGCGGACACGCACCGCGTACCTGGTGGACGTGCATCTCCACGTTGCGCCCACCCCACCCATAGATCTGTCGGACCAGATCTCCACACTCCACTGGCACCAGAAAGACTGGCGAGTGCCCGCGATGGCGGTCCAGTTCGGCCAGCAATACTGCAGCCGCACCCGCCTCGCTCCGCGACACGCCCGGACCCACCATCCGGCTTCCCGGGTGTGCAACCGATGCAACGACCGCGTCGAGGCGTCCATCACGGCCATCCAGGACGGAGACGTGCCAGATGCCGGCCCGGTTCTCAATGAAGTGCGCAAAGTCGCCACCGCGCCGGATCCCCGTCAGCTCTTCCTCAAGGGCCACGATCGCCGGCACGTCGGCAACCGTTGCGGAGCGCACCTGAGCCCGACCGGGTACATCATGCGAAAGCCCGCTCGCGGGTACCGCTAGCAGGATGTCCTGATAGGTACGCCTCGGCACGAACCCGGCCCGCGTATAGAGCGAGAAGGAATCGAGGTTCATCGCACTTGATACCAACCGCACTGGCAGTCCTCGCCCCACCCCATCGCCCCCGGTTGCAAAACGCTCCGCTGCATCCGCCAGATCGGTGATGTGTCGCAACAGGCGCCGTGCGACACCGGTCCCGAAGTGCGCCGGATGGACATTCATGATCCCGAGACCGACATGCGTCTCGCGCGGATGGAAAAAGCACGACCCCATCAGTCGGCCAGTGCGCGGATGGACGGCCAAGATGCAGCATCCGGGATCAAGCGCCTCATAGACCTCGGGAAAGATCCGCGCCACATCCGGTCCACCCGCGAAGATTGCCCCCGCCCCCTTGGACGCGTACCAGTAGTTCGTCGAGGTGTACACCAGTTCCGCGACCGCATCCCAGTCATCGGGAACCATCGCCCGCAGCACCATCTCGGTCATGACGGCCGACAGTGTATCGCCACCACCGCGCACCAAGTGGACTCGCATCCCTTCCCCAGCGAAGCGTATGGAATATCTGGCGGCCTTTGTGAGCGCAGCGAGCATATAAAACTGGCGGGGTGGGGGGGTGGTGGGTGTGCGCAGCGAGCATATAAAGCTGGCGGGGTGGTGGGGCGGTGTGTGAGCGAAGCGAGGGGTGTGGGAACACCTCTCCTAAAGCGCACCCCCCGGGAGATGTTGCGGGACGGGATCACCCGGATTAGCAGCCGGGGTGGAGGCCAAGGAAAGTCGCAGTCCTGTCTACGCGCCAACGCTTGGGTACCAACGACCAACCAACCTCCTACCGAGGACACCAGTCCGCCAACCCTGTCGCCTCATCCCTCGGCGCAAGGCGCACCGCGGCGATACGGGTGCGCTTCTCGATGACACGGAGCGCCCCGCGTTCGCACAGGACACCCGCCATGGCACCGCCGAGGTCACCGATCAGGTCGGGTTGGTCAACGATCAGCAGCGAACCCATAGGGAGGTCGCGCACTGACTGCAGCGCCGCTTCGCGGCCCACTGGAATGTATGCGTCCTGTGTCATCAGGCTAAGGGGTAGGCGGTTCACGATGGTCGTGCCCACACGTGCCCGCGGGTCAAGGTCGGGTTCGATGATCATCGCAATCCGGCCATCGGCATTCCCGGTCGGAGCCGTAGCGGAGCGTCTATCGATCAGGGGCGATGGGGAGGGCCAAGCGGAGCGTCTATCGATCAGGGGCGATGGGGAGGGCCAAGCGGAGCGTCTATCGATCAGGGGCGATGGGGAGGGGATGTAGCCCTCCACCAGACTCCGCAACTCCACGACATCATCGCCAACCGGTGGATACAGCGTGGTGCGGATGCCTTCCGCGAAGGTCGGTACCACCGGCATCACCGGCCCCACGCCCTGTGTGTACTTCGCCTGCAGCCACCCGATACCGGTCGATCCGTACGAGGCCAGCGCCACCGACGCCCCCCGCGCCAGGACCACCGAAACCGCCACGATTGCGCCAGCAACCAGCGGCATCATCGGACCATCCCACAAGCCCATACCGCGCTGTTGCAGTCTATGCAGCCAGTACACCGCGATGATCGCCACCGGATACATCAAGTGGTAGAGGTTGTTGGGGTGCGACCGGAACGCGAAGTAGCTGAACTGCAGCATCCCATACGCCGCCGTCAGGATCACCGTCTCGGCAACCGGAATGGCGTCCGCGTCAACGGCTTCCGTCAATCGGGATGCCCACTGCGCCCCAATGACAATGAGGGTGATGGCGCAAACGAGGAACATTGCGAGCCACGGAGATCGCACTTCCGGAGGAACAAACCCGAATCCCCCATCGTAGACCGAAAGGTACTGCGTGTAGTGGCGCCAGTCCGGCAGGTGGCCTGACCGTCTCACCACGTCGAGCAACAAGGCCACGTGGAACCCCACGATGCCCCCACCCACTGCCACTGCGCTTGGCACCAAAGCGAACCGCGGATACGTCACGAGGCCCACCGGGATCACACCACTCCCATCTCCTGAAACATGGTGTCGCACCCATTCCATGCCAAGCCCACACACCACCAAGGCCGTGGTGTAGATGAAGACCTCAAGGCTATGGACACTCGCGAGACCCGCCACGAGCCCCAGGCACGCGGCACCTGCCCGTGGGTGGCGACGCAACCTCCGACTCGTAAGGCAGGCAATCGCCAGCCATCCCAAGCCAAACCGGATTGCGCCCGTCGAGGGGTATGCCGAAGGACTCGCCACGTTTCCGAACCGGTGCAAGGCCATCGCCGCACCAAGCAGCAGAACGCTGGCCGCCGACCACCGGGACACCCGCCCGACGAGCGCGAACAGCCCAGCCGCCAAAGCCAATTCGCCCAGGTTGGTGACGAACGTGAATGCCGGAAAAGAGATCAGCAGCGGGTTCCATAGAAACAGCATCCCGATCAGGTAGTGCACGCCAACGCCGTACTGCGCGTTGATGTCGGCCAGCAGCGACTTGCCATTGATCAGGTCCACCACTGGCATCAGGAAGTGGGACTGATGGTGGATATCCACCAGCATCCGGGTGTTCAGCACCAGAAGTAGCATCACCGCCACAGCCACGCCGGCTCCCAACCACTCCATCTGACCGACTGATCGAGGTCCATCGCGCCCGGCCCGCAGTCCCGTGTCTCCCCCTAGCAGCGCATTCCCACCGGGGTCCGGCCGGTTCCGTCCTGACAGCAATGTCAGTAACAGCATCACGCCGATCATTGGCCCAACCGGCAGCACCGGCAATGGCCACGACACCAGGAACTCCACCACCGACCCGACAATCGCGATGACCGCCACCGCCATCACTTCCCTCTCCCGCGTGCGGGGCAGAGAGCCCTCCCAGGCCAGAGGTGGGGAGGGGGTAAGGCTTCTGGAAGCGGATACAGGATCATCGGGGAAAGACGGGACCACGTCGCCTCCCGGTGGTCCTGGGTCGCTCCAAAGACGTACCGCGACAACCACTCCGACGACGATCACCAGGTACACAACAACTACCACCGCGGGCGTCGACTGGAACCCGTGGAACCACAGCGCGGACGAAACCGCAAGGAACTGCATCGGGGCAAGCACGAGCGGTGTCCAGAGGCGCATCCCCCGAGACCCGATCTCGTGTGCGATCACCGCCACCATTGCCGGAACCGCAAAGGTCACCAAGAGGTGAGACAGGCCTTGGTTGGCGAGAAAACCCACACCTGCCAGCAGAAGGATGGCACCGGCGAACTCCAACGGACGGAGCAACTGGCGCAGGATTACCGCCACGGTTCCGGTGACAAGCGCCACCGCAAATCCCGGACCACTCCGATTGACCGGTCCGTACCAGACCACCGCGCCGATCACGATCACCGCCGACCAGTAGGCAAGGCAGTCGGCCATCGACACACCATCGACATCGACCTCACCCAGCCCCACCGCCCCATCGCCCCTTGATCTATAGACGCCTGGCTTGAGCCGCCTGATAACAATGATCGCCAGCGCACCAGCCCCGATCAGGAAAGGAGCCAGCAGGTAGATCGAATGCTCGTTGGCCGACGTCACCGAGGCGGCCCCAAGTGGACGGATCACCCACAGCACACCGGCAAGTGACACGATGGCCCACGCAATCATGGCGACGACGAACCGAAGATCCATTTCGCGGGACGCGATCCCGATGGCCGAGACGACTGCGCGCACATTCCAATCGGGCCAGACCTCACACCGCCACACCACCCCACCCTTATTTATATGTTCGTTCCTCACAAAGCCCATCGCCCCATTATTTTCATACGCTGCGCTTCCACACCCCTCGCTGCGCTCCGCAACCCCGCCTGATTTATATGCTCCGCTCCGCTCCCAAGGCCCGCCAGATGTACGTACGCTCCGCTTGGTGCAGGATCATCAGGAAAGCACACGTGCCAGTCCGGCCAACGCAGAGTATTGCCCACTGGAACGGCCCCGTCCCTCCACCGGTCGGGTCCGCCCCGTCGCCTGAGCCACGCACAGGGCGCGGGAGTTTCGCTCCGACCGGGTGGAGAGCATCATCCGACTGCGCTATCCTGCATCAAGAGGAAGTCCGACGAGTGATCACCACGACAGACTCCAGACCCCAGACCCTCATTTCCCGGGGTCAGGTCCTCGAGGACACTCCCGGGACAATCGGCGAACTGCGTCGATCCGATGACCTCGGCACAACCCCCGTTGCCATCGCACGCAACATTGCCACCGCGCACGAACGACTGGACGAGGACGGCTACCTCTACCTCCCCGGCTATCTCCTGCGCGATGAAGTCCTGGCCGCCCGCCATGAACTCTGCAGCCAACTCGCCGAACACGGACTCATTCGTTCCGATCACCCGGTCGACGACGCC
>Ga0209596_1004251_pt1 | contig 11001 bp, 12 predicted proteins | sample M_130807_MF_Meta_FD_187314 | JGI IMG/M metagenome (GOLD analysis project Ga0209596, IMG submission 187314) | Freshwater microbial communities from Lake Montjoie, Canada to study carbon cycling - M_130807_MF_MetaG (SPAdes) (version 2) | ecosystem: Environmental > Aquatic > Freshwater > Lake...
AAAGAAAATGCAGCTGAACATTTCATGACGAGCAATAATTTAGATATCTACGGAAAAGAAATTTACCCAGCATTCCACTTAAATCCAGAATATAAGTCTCGCCTGTGTCTGCACCCTAATGAACTTGGGTATGAATTTATTGCAGAAAACATGTTCAACATTATACAAGAAAACTTCCCTCACCTAGTAAACGGTAACCATACTGTAGAATTTGAGCGAGAGTGGAGGGGATTAAAGCAATGGTAATATGGGGCATATCAGCAAATAGCCACGATGCAGCAATATCTGTTGTTAAGGACAACAACATTTTGTTTGCATCACAATCAGAACGGTATTCAAAAATCAAGAATGATGCCCATTTACATGTGGACCTTATTCGTGATGCTATGACGCATGGTGTTCCCGAACTTGTTGTGTGGTATGAAAATCCCCTTCTGAAAACTGCTCGTCAATTTATCGCAGGGCAAGGAATACGTTTGTTTGAGAATTACATCAAGGGGTATCTCAAATCATATAACATTACCGCTCCCATAGAATATGTAGGACATCATCATGCACATGCTGCGGGTGGATATTTCACTTCACCCTTTGTTCGAACAACCAATGAGGCAGCCATCCTAGTGATTGATGCCATTGGTGAGTTTGACACGACAACAATATGGCATGCACAAGGAAATACATTAACAAAGAAGCATAGTGTACGGTATCCCCACAGCCTCGGGTTGTGGTATAGTGCCATGACCCAACGTGTTGGATTGAAACCCAATGAAGAAGAATATATTCTGATGGGCATGGCGGCATATGGCGACCCCCTAAAATATTCGGCATCGATAATCGAGGACTTCTTTGACACATCGAAATTATTAAAATTACAGAACAATCTTCATCAAGGATGTTCATGGTGGCGCCCTGAATTACAATCAGAGCAAGAATATTATGATATTGCTGCAGCAACTCAATTTGTCTATGAGTTGTATCTTCATGATTTATTAGATGAAACTAAACAGGTTACAAAATCAGAAAATCTTGTACTTGCTGGTGGGTGTGCCTTGAATTGTGTTGCCAATAGTATCGCCTTTCAATACTTTAATAATGTGTGGATTATGCCCAATCCCGGGGATGCAGGAAACAGCCTTGGTGCTGTTGCTGCACACATCAGCGAACCCTTGAATTGGATTACTCCATATCTGGGACATAACATTGAGGGTGATTATCCAACCGAACATTTAGTAGAGTTGTTAAAAGAAAAGAAAATAGTTGGCATTGCCAATGGTCGTGCTGAATTTGGTCCTCGGGCGTTAGGGCATAGAAGTTTGTTGGCGGACCCACGTGGTAGTATGATTAAAGACCGAGTAAATGAAATAAAGCGCAGACAGAAGTTCCGTCCATTTTCTCCAGCCATTCTTGAAGAATACGCCTCTGAATATTTCCATATGCCAACGAAAGAAACACCGTTCATGCAGTATACGGCAACATGCAAAGACCCGGATAAATTTCCCGCAATTGTTCATTATGACGGAACTTCGCGGGTGCAAACCGTGTCTGAATATGATAGTCCGAAATTCTATAAATTCCTCAAATTATGGTATGAAGAAACTGGATGTCCCATGGTGTTGAATACCAGTCTAAATATCAAAGGGAAACCTATGGTGAATGATAGGCATGACGCCAATGAATTTGCTGTGAAATACAATGTTCCGGTATTGTAACTACTTGACTTTTTCATGAAACTGTTGTATCTTTATTATGATTCTAGGAATTTACCTGTTTTGGAGAAAGAATTATGACGGAGAAAAATCAAGATTATCATGAAGCATTAGAGGATTATGCTTCGCAAAAAATAGATTACGTTTTTCTTGATATTTCAGAAGAATTAGATAACATTGAACGAACATTGGAAACTGAATCTTCAAAAATCCTGATAAACTGGGTACGCGATGCAGTCATGCGTGTTGCCGAAACCTATAAAAGATAAATAAAAATATGCCGTCATATGAATATCAGTGTGAAAGTTGCCAGCATTATTTCACGAAAATCCTAAGTATTTCTTCAATGCATGCGCCGGAGGAAATTCCATGTCCTGAGTGCCAAAAGTTGCGTGTCAAGAAAGTTATAATGACCGCCCCAGCTTTAGGAGATTCAGTCCGATTACGCATCCGCCGTCCCGATGAAGGATTCAAAGACGTTCTCAGGAAAATCCATGACAGCACACCCGGTTCAACGCTTAAAAACAATAGTAGTTACATCTGAGCTGGTTCAAACATTTTTCAACTCCGATGGGGCATCTTGCCCTGTCGGAGTTTTTTCACCTTTATCCAGTGAGTTCTCATGTCACGCAAAAAGCGCCTCAGCATTGTGTCCACCGAAAGAATTCTTACAATGGGAGAACATGAATCAAAGCACACGGTAAAATCATCAGATTTAAAGAATATCTATCCACTCACGAACAATCAAGAAACGTTTTTTAATTTATATGCCAAAGGACATGAAGCATTTTTAGTACATGGTGTTGCAGGAACAGGAAAAACATATATTGCCATGTACAATGCATTTAAAGAAATATTACAAGACCGAGAAAAATATACGAAAGTTATTATTGTACGGTCAGCCGTCCCATCAAGAGACATTGGGTTTCTTCCGGGCAATGAAAAAGAAAAGGTGGATGTGTACTCACAACCTTACCAAGAAATTTGTGCTGAATTGTTTCCTCGATTCGGGGACCGCGCCTATAACAAACTGAAAGAACAAAATTTAATTAGTTTCATGGTCACATCACATGTGAGAGGCCTCACATTAGAGGATAGCATTGTGATTGTCGATGAAGCCCAGAACATGACGGACATGGAATTGAATAGTGTCATGACACGTATTGGTAAAAATAGTAAGATTATATTTTGTGGTGATTTCCGCCAAACCGATTTGTGTAAGAGAAATGACATGTCGGGATTAAAGAAGTTTATTGCCATTGTTGACCATATGACAACATTTCGTCACATAGAATTCGATGTCAATGACATTGTGAGGTCGGCATTGGTAAAAGAATACATTATTGCGCGTATGCACTACGAGGATGTTCTGATAGCCTCTTGACCTTTGGTGTGTTAGGATGTATCTTTAATGTATGAAAACATACACACATAATTCAATAGTTTTACCAGATATTAGTTCCGTGACCACAGAAGATGGGAAGCGTGTCTACATGACACCCGATGGTAAATCCTATCCTTCTGTGACCACGGTGCTTAGCGCCCATACCCAGGCGGGTATTCAACAATGGAGAAAGCGTGTGGGTGAAACTGAAGCAAATAAGATATCGCGCCAGGCATCATCACGGGGTACACGATTTCATACCCTCACGGAAAATTATCTAAAGAATGCACCATCTCCTGAATCTGTATCATTAATGGACAAGGAAATGTTTGAATCGGCAAAAGCGGAGTTGCATAAGATTGATAACATTCGGGCACAAGAAATTGGGTTGTATTCACATCATCTGCGACTCGCAGGACGAGTTGATTGCATCGCCGAATATAATGGGAAGTTGAGCATCATTGACTTCAAGACTTCCCGGCGCGAGAAGGATGAAGAACATATTCAGCATTATTTCATGCAGGCTGCCGCGTATGCTGTGATGTTTGAAGAACGCACACAAATTCCTGTCAATAGATTAACCATTATTATTGCAGTTGAAGATGGCTTCATGCAGGTGTTTCAAGAAAAACGTGATAAGTTTATTGCTCCGTTATTGTTTTATCGTGATTTATATGAGAGGAATACCGTATGAAAAAGCTAGCAGTGCTATTCCTCATTGTCGCGTGCAGTAAATCCGCAGCTCCTGTTGTTGCTCCCCCAACATTTGCAGAACCCGGGTTGACGTTCACCTATCCAGTTCCCAAGTACGACAGCCTATGGAATGAAGCGCAGCGTTGGAAGTTTTCCACAGTGTCCGATTCCCAACCGTGGACGAAGAGCACGGTGCGTGACATGTTTCGAGCAGGATACTCCTCTCAGCGGGTTGAGCTTCGACCAGGGAATTGTAATGCAGTGTCTTTTCAAGGTCTCCCGAGTGATTGCGCCAACAACAACGAACGGGCTGAAGTAACTGAAACGGATGCTTATGCCAAATTTGACGATGGTGACGAGTGGTGGTATGGATGGTCGCTCTATGTCCCGGAAACCGTTCGAGGTCAATATCACTGGTTCGGGCAATTTCAGCAGATGGACAGTTTCAAACCTGTGTTCATGTTTCAGAAAACAGAAAACGAACAGTTTTGTCTTGTAACTCCGGCACTGAAACTGAGATATCCCGGACCCGGCATCTGGAATTGCCAATACGGTTTAATCCCTGACCGCGAGTTCGCGGGGCACTGGCACGATATTGTTGTGCATGCGAAATGGACGTTCAACAACACGGGATTTTTCAGTGTGTGGGTTAATGGCATGTTAAAGGTTGAATTTACAGGAGCCACGAGAGCATCAGGTCCCTATCCAGCCAATCCCCCTAGTACTAACGTGTATTTCAAATACGGGATATATCGCGTAAAAACTCCCAGTACCACCGTGGCATTCTATGATGAAATTCGAAAGGGCAAGACCCGCGAAGAAGTAGATATTCGAATATTGGAGAAGAGGTGATTCCGTGAAATGTGGTTTGCTGAACCAACGAGCCTGATAAATACACATGTAGGATGATAGTATATTGCTCAAATTGAAAGATGGCTTGGACAGGGGTTCGACTCCCCTCACCTCCACTCAGAAGTGCTCAGAAGTTTTTTGTAGTTACGGGGGTGCTTGGATTCGACAGGTTATGAAATAGATGAGAGAGCTATCCGAAAGGCGACTGCCGTAAGCAGAGCAAAAATTCTAAATGGCAACCAATACGGTAGCTATATGTCCTCAGGCTACGCACTAGCTGCGTAACTAATGACTGAGCTTTTGGTAGTTTGGGCTTGGAAACAGAACCAAACTACCACCTCACTTTCCTCACTATGAAAATACACGTACCAGAAAATACTAAATATATAAATGTGATGGCGTCTGGCGGGGCAGACAGTACAATATTATTATATCTGCTTGCGAAAGAACATCCCGTGATACACTGTTATTCATTTAAAATGTCTGACAGCAGATATGAAGATACGATAGTTCCAATTATCAAGTATATTGAAAATAGATTGCCTGTTAAGATTCATTTTACTCGTTTGTATAATACATTCTTTATTCGAGATGCCGTGGAACATATTCTGTCTGCGAGACCTGGCATAGTTTTCACAGGATGCAATTTAGTGGTAACAGACAAGTTCACTCCTACGATATACATTCCCGGCGATACTCCCCCCGTTCGTGGTCCAACTGCATCCCTGTCACATCTACGTCCTTTTATCGATGTCAGTAAAATTGATATACTTCGTTTATACCAAACTGAAGAAGTGTTGGATTTATTACCCCTCACGTGGTCATGTGGGGCGGCACATTCCGTTCCCTGCGGGGGATGTTATTTTTGTATGGAACGAGCATGGGCATGTAATGAACTCCGCATAACAGAAGTTGTATAAATACTATTAAATGCTTGATACCCCCTAACTTGGTAAAGTAATGACAACATTCAATTTAACGTATTCTGCTGAAACGAACAAAGCATCATTGTTAGCCTTGTTGGCAACAAAAGGCACCGTGGTGTTTTCTTTGGACAGCCTTCGTGTCGTAAGCATTGAAACTGCTGAAACAAAAGAAACACTTGAGGCGCTTGAGGGCGTGGTGTTGGCGGAAGAAGATATCGCAGTCACTATCGCTCCCCATACAGCAACATGGCATTTACAACGTTTAGTCACAGAATCTCTTCCCTTGAAAACAGGGTATACAACACGGAATTTAGGTGAAAACGTTGTTGTATATTTAATGGATTCAGGTGTTGATTCAACGCACGTGGAATTAAGTGAAGCCACAATCATAAATCTACACTCCTATAATTCAGATTTCTCTGATACCGTGGGACATGGAACATCATTGGCAAGTTTAATCAATGGCAAGACGGTGGGTGTGTCATCTGGCGCCATTGTCAAGTCAGTGAAAATTCCTTTTGGCTCATCAACTCTCGGTGTACTCTTGACTGCGTTTGATGCCGTGTTGGCAGACCATAGTGCTTCAGCCGATGTCAAGGTGGTAAACTGTTCATGGACAATTCCCAAGAGTCAATTGCTCGATGGTAAAATTACTGAATTGCAAAGTGCAGGATTAGTTGTTGTAGCGGCTGCGGGCAATTCTGGCGTGGCGGCTGATACATTGTCACCAGTTGGTTTGAATTCCGTGATTGGTGTTGCTGCATCTGATGCATTTGACAGAGTTATTGCATGGGCATCAGGTTCTTCAAGTAATTGGGGGCCCGAAGTTGATGTTACCGCACCCGGTGTTGAAGTCATGACAGCAGATATTACCGGAGGATTATCGGAAAAATCAGGAACCTCTGTTGCCGCCGCTGTGGTATCCGGAGCAATTTGCCAATACATCAAACAAAATTCTGAATCCACGGCATCACAAATACAAACATTGTTTTTAAATAGTACGAACGATGACATGTTGTTTCGTAATGAAACAATTTATCGAACAACACCCAATAAAATAGCAAGAGCAGTTGTATACGATACGAGAAATCTCATGGTCGGGGTACCACAAAACACAATGTTCCCAGTGGAACGTGGAATTCTCACCACCATTGACATCACTGCATTATATCCTGCAATGACGGTTTCACATGTTGACTACACCGCCCCCCACATTGTATATAAAGCATTGCCCTGGGTAACAGTAACCCCCGAAGGCGCAGTGACACATGTATCAGTTATCCCACCTGGGAATATAAATGCAGGAAAATACATTGTGAAATTAACATTCACTGAAGATGGCAAAACATTCATTGGGCAAATTGTCATGGGTGTGTTTATTGATTCCGCCTCGGAATTAGATCCTATTAAGGATGAGAAATATCTCAGTGTTGATGAATCCAATAATTCAATATACATTGTTGCTGCGTTCTGCTCGGATGACGGTGACTGCCCCAAGGCGTCATATTGCTGCAATAACACTTGCGGAGATTTCGGATGTTAAACTAACTCCCTAACAGGAGTGAATTAACCATTGACAAACGTTGTGTACTGTGTTATTATTAAAGCAGTACACAACGTTTCTCACACCAGAGAGGTGCCTTGTATAAACTACTACTCACAGCAATATGTGCAACATTTTTAATATCGTTCACTCCTCGTCCAGCACATACTCCTGCCAAGCCATTTGAAAAATTATTGCAGGTGGATAGCACACAAGTAACCTGCCTAGCGAAAAACATCTATTACGAAGCTCCCACGGAATCATACGAGGGGAAGTTGGCGGTTGCCACGGTCACGATGAATCGTGTGAGAACGCGCGGATTTCCCAAGACGGTGTGTGGTGTTGTCTATGAAAAAAGTAGCAGGGGATGTCAATTCTCTTGGACCTGTGGACCCAAAACCACGTTCAATCCGAAATTATATGCAGAGGCAAACACCGTGGCGATGCAGGTCTTGACCCGCGGTGCGCGTTTAGTTAGTATTAAGAATGCGTTATACTTCCATAATACATCGGTAACCCCTAATTGGGATTTTGCTCGTCCCATCAAACAAATTGGAAATCATATTTTCTACGTGGTGAAAACACATAATGACAAAGAAAATCAAATCAGAAAGACAGCCGGCTAATCCTGAACTTACCGTAGAATATCTGGTTACAAAAGAATTTACAAGTGCCCAGGATTTTTCCATTGCCATAGAAACACAAGCGGCAGCACGCAAGATTGGATGCATGGAACGATTGCTTGAATATTGTGAGGAACGGAACATTGAACCCGTGGCAATGGCAAACTTAATTTCATCTTCTCTGAAAGAAAAGATTCGAGCAGAAGCCGAAGAGCTGAATCTACTCAAAAAAACAGGTAAACTCCCAGCATGACAATTGATGAGGCGTATCGGATTTACACAACAATACGTTTACATTTCAATTCTGATACCTTTGATGTTCGTAGTGGTGTAATCCCGAAACGTCCCAAGAATGGTGTCAAAGAACGATTCAGTAAACAAATGGAAAAAATCCTTAAATTGTATAATCATGACAAGGATAAATTCACGAATTATTGGGTTGCAAATTTTCTTTCCGGGAGTGAGTGGGGCGCGTTATATGCACCCGAAGGTGAAGAAGTGTACATGGAATGGTTACGAGTTCAAGAAAGTTTGTCCTATGTCTACAAGCAAGATGTTGAGTATTTGGCATCATTGGCACATTCCATTGATGATTTATGGGATTGTGGTGAAGGGCATCCCATAATTCTGAAATCCTATCTTGGTAAAAAATGTCACTTGGAGACACTTGTTATTTTGAATAAATTGTTTAACTTTAAGTATGGGGTTGATGAGGGATTATTCTTGGACCCTGTTTGGAGTTCAGTAGCACGCACGATTCATAAGTATTCGCCTTTTATCAATGTCAACAAGAAAAAGTTTTTAGATATTACAGAAAAGGCGTTCATGAATGTGTGAGTAGTATAAATAATATGGTAGTACAATACCGTGGTACCATACAGCGTTTCATACACCGCCATACCTAGGAGTAATACAATGTCATACACAAGTTTATCCGATTTACGCAAGTCACGTGGCAACTTCGACTCACTCATGAAGGAAGTTGATAAGATTGCCAAGCCCACAACGGAGCGTCGTGATGATGACCGACTGTGGGCACCCGTAGTAGACAAGGCAGGAAATGGTTATGCCGTGATTCGTTTCCTGGCTCCGCCCAAAGGTGAGGAACTTCCTTGGGTACGTGTTTGGAATCATGGATTTCAAGGTCCTTCAGGTCGCTGGTATATCGAGAACAGCTTGACCACGTTGAATCTTCCCGACCCTGTGTCCGAGTTGAACAGTGAACTATGGAACTCAGGTGTTGAGAGCAACAAGGATATTGCTCGTAAGCAAAAGCGCAGGTTGTCGTACATCTCAAACATTCTTGTCATCAAGGATAGCACGAATCCCGAGAACGAAGGCAAGGTGTTCTTGTACAAGTATGGCAAGAAAATCTTTGATAAAATCAAGGATGTCATGCAGCCCCAGTTCGAGGATGAGGCGCCTGTGAATCCCTTTGATTTTTGGAAGGGGGCAAATCTCAAGCTGAAGATTCGCAATGTCGAAGGATATCGTAACTATGACAAGTCGGAATTCGATGCAGCCTCAGCTGTTGCTGAATCCGATGATGCCATTGAAGCAATTTGGAATCAGCAACATTCACTTCAGGAATTTGTGGATGCCAAGAACTTCAAGTCATATGATGAGTTGAAGAAGAAGCTGGATGCTGTGCTCAAGGGTGGCCCAGCAGCAAAGATAACGGCTGACAAGATGATGGAAGATGAAGCAACCATGGATGCTCCCGCACCGCGCGCGGCATCGGCGCCCAAGGCAAAGACAGCAAAGGTGGAAGAGGATGATGATGACACGCTCAGTTACTTTGCCAAGCTGGCAGAAGATTAACTTCGCTCAGTAGCTATAACAAGAAAGAGGGGTCTTAATCGACCCCTCTTTTTTTATTTTACATGACCCGCGCCATTCGTTTTTCTTGGAATCGCATGTAACTGTTATGAACATCACGAAGCGATATTTCTGCACCGCCTGAAGATTGCCCACCACCAGAACTAGAAGATTTTTTAGAATTATCGGTATTATTATTGATAATTGTGGGTGCTGCACTAGGTACTACTGATTTTTGTTCTATGGCTTCTTGAGCTGGAACTCGGCCTGATGCCGAGGCTCCTGCAGCTCCGGTAAAAATACTAGCGGCAGCGGCAACAGATGCAGCTGTAGCTGGTGCACCCATAGTTGTACCTGGCAAAGCCGCAGCAGCTGTAGCTGGTGCACCCATAGTTGTACCTGGCAAAGCCGCAGCAGCTGTAGCTGGTGCACCCATAGTTGTACTTGGCAAAGCCGCAGTAGCGGTAGCTGGTGTAGCAGTGGTTGTACTTGGCAAAGCCGCAGTAGCGGTAGCTGGTGTAGCAGTAGCAGGTGTGTTATTTTTTTCATCGGCTTGCTTACGTTGACTTGCCACCATTCTGTCTACAAATTCATCCTTTATTCCAGGATTTTTTTCTTTTATTGCAGCTTTGATTTCTTCATCTGTTTTACCCTCGCCCATCATTGATCCCACTGCCAAACTGGCCTTTGCCCCGGTAGCGGTGTCAACGCCATGTGTTTCCTTGTAGTCTGCTTTCATTGTTACGCCACGCTCTTCCGCGGCTTTTGCTTCTTTCTGCGCCGCTCTCATTTCACCGAATCCCTTGAATGCTTTTACTACTAATATGATAGCAGCTATACTTGCAGCTACAGCAACCAATGGCAATGCTATAGCACCTAGTGCGGGCAGTATCATTGCCATCAAGGGTGCAATTCCAGCAATCATTGCGGGTATCAACCCAGCTAACAATGATGCCATCCCGCCATCTGCTTTTTCTTCCAACTCATCAGTGTTTTCGTCGATTTTTTTCAATTCAGCAAAATCGTTATCTTTTGTTTCAGTATCACTCCCGGAACCACTGAACTTTGCCGTCCCGGCAGTTGCAACTACAGTACTTGTTTTCCCGGGCGTGGCTACAGCCGAACTACCAGCATCGGTAGGACCACCCAATGTTGCACCCGTTTTTCCATCAATGAGTGTGGCACCAAACATGCCTGATTTGGGTGCAAACGCGGGGTTTACTGCTCCACTAGCTGTTTTTTCTGATATTCGGTTTCCGGTTTTTGAAGTTCTGTATTTGTTTCCTTGTTCATCTGTATGCACTTGTAAATGTGCTGGTGTTTCTTTGTTACGGTCAGCTATTTTTGCTTTTCTAGCATTTCCAAGAGCACCTTCCACGCTTTTAGACTGTTCTGCTTGTGCGCGGTCACGAGAAAGAACATCTTCAAAACTTCCAGGCGCATTTTTATCCGGAGT
>Ga0209596_1004254_pt1 | contig 11000 bp, 1 predicted proteins | sample M_130807_MF_Meta_FD_187314 | JGI IMG/M metagenome (GOLD analysis project Ga0209596, IMG submission 187314) | Freshwater microbial communities from Lake Montjoie, Canada to study carbon cycling - M_130807_MF_MetaG (SPAdes) (version 2) | ecosystem: Environmental > Aquatic > Freshwater > Lake...
AGCTTCTCCGACAGGCACGTACACCTACACATGTGTAAGTCCATCAGCTCAGTCATCCTCTAATCAAAGCGGTTATTTCGCTAATTTGGAACCTGGTACACATACCGTTTATGCTTCTAATGGAGCTTGTATTACTTCAGGAACAATATATTTTGTTCGTCCAGATTCTTTAAATTTAACATTGGTGACCGACTCAATGGTTTCTTGCTTAGGTAACGATGGTCAATTAACAGCCTGTATTACTGGTGGAACCAATGTACTTCAAGGGTATCTGACATGGTGGACAAAAATTGGCAGCCCTGATACATTAAACAATGTGTTTACTAATAATTTTGCGCTTACATTAAGTGATTTGTCTGCCGGACAATACAACGTGTCTGTTGAGGATGATCATGGGTGTTTCTATAATGAGACAGCGTCTATTCTGGTAGCAGCGCCAATAAATGTGACAGTGAATTTCAATTCAGTTTCATGCTATGGTAGCACAACTCCTGTTTCTGTAACTGGCACAGGTGGTGTAAAATATTTGCCAACAGCGGATTGTCTTAATCCTGCTGCAGCGGTAAATTCTACATTATCGTTTATGGTCAACGGAACACCATTGGTTTCCTCTTATTCAGCAGGTACTTATACCTTGACATCAACTGATGCTAAAGGTTGTACAGGAACAACTGTTTTTACGATAACTCAACCAGCGTTGATTGCAACTTCTTCAAGCGCGACGGCATGTGATTCGTATAGCTGGAATGGTAATACATACACAGCTAGTGGTGCATATGCAACTACCTACTTAGCGTCTAATGGTTGTGATTCAGTGTATACGCTCAACTTGACTATCAACATTAGCTCATCTAATACATCAACAATATTTGCTTGTGATTCGTATACTTGGAATTGCAATAATGCCACCTATACAGTGTCTGGTGCATATAGTTGTACCTCATTGAATGCTGTAGGTTGTGTTCATACTGAAATGCTGGCATTGACTGTTGGTTATACAGCGGTATCTTCAAATTCAGTCTTCGCATGTGATGCATATACTTGGAATAGTAATGGAACCACTTATACCGCAGCTGGAACCTATTCATCAACCTCAATCAATGCTTCTGGTTGCATGTCCACTGAAATTTTAGTGTTAAGTATGGGTAATAGCACTTCTCATACCACTGTAGCATCTGCTTGCGATTCGTATACTTGGACTTGTAATAATGCTACCTATACAACTTCAGGTTCATATACTTGTACATCGATTAATGGATCTGTTTGCGTGCATACAGAGACACTGGCTTTAACTATTGGCTATGTAGATGTCGTGAATACTACTATGTCAGCTTGTGATACGTATACGTGGGGTGTAAGTGGTTTGACGTATACTTCAAGTGGAATGTATACATTAACTTCATTGAATGCTTCAGGATGCCTGCATACAGAAAATTTAAATTTGAGTGTTAATTATAGTACGTCAACTTCACTAACAATATCGGATTGCGATTCATATACTTGGAATTGTAATAATGTAACCTATACATCTACTGGTATTTATTCATGTACCTCATTGAATACTGCTGGTTGTCCTAATAGTCAAACCTTACATTTGACAATAAATTATAGCTCATCAACTACAACGAGTGCCTTTGGGTTCCTATCCTACACTTGGCCTTTAAATGGTATGACATATTCTGTTAGTGGGAATTATACAGTAACTTCAATGAACGCCGTTGGTTGTATACACAGTGAAATTCTAAGTTTGACAATTCAAGGATTTTGCAACTTTACACTTGCTGTTTCTGAAGATCAACCAATTTCGTGCAACGGTAATATGGACGCCGCCTTACAAGCTACTTGTTCGCCGTCAGGTTCTTACACATATACAATCGTTAGCCCTACAGCAGCTTCAACCTCTAATACCAATGGTTATTTCAATAATCTTGAATCAGGCACGCATACGATTTACGCCACTGATGGCGCTTGTGTTGCAACCCAAACTATCTATTTCTTGAACCCTGCGCCGTTAGATATTAGTTTTTCAACCGATTCTATGGTATCATGTCTAGGTAATGACGGACAGATGACAATAAGTATTGCAGGTGGAACAAATATTCTTCAAGGATATCTGACATGGTGGACTAAAGTAGGAAGTCCTGATACACTAAATAATGTGTTAACCAATAATTTTGCTCTTACCTTAAGCAATTTAACAGCTGGAAATTATAATGTGGCCATTGAGGATGATCATGGATGTTTTTATAATGAAACTGCAGCAATTCAAACAGCATCACCAATTGTTGTGAGTGCAAGTAATACCACGTTTTGTCATAACGGCACAACGGTTATAACTGCTACTGCTAACGGTGGGGTTTCTTATCCATCAGCGTACACATCCACTTTGACTTATCAGATCAATGGAATGCCTGTTGCTTCAACGTATCAAGCAGGTAATTATACCATCACGGCTACAGATTCAAAAGGATGTACAGGGTCAACCGTGTTATTGATATCCAATCCTACTCAGATTACGGGCACATCAAGTGTAACAGCATGTAATAATTATACTTGGAATGGAACAACGTATACTGTGAGTGGTGTTTATACAGGAACATTTACTGCAGCAGATGGTTGTGATTCAATTTATTCGTTGTTGTTGACGATTAATTATCCCGTTGCGACACATACGTCGTTTACTTGGTGTGATATGTATTCTTGGCCAGCAACTGGTCAAACGTACACGGTTTCGGGTGTTTATTCGAATACGGTGACAACAGCTGCCGGCTGCGTAGACACTGCATACTTGCATCTTACGATTTTAAATTCAACTATTTCAATGTCAAATGTAACAGCGTGCGACTCTTATACATGGTCTACTAATGGTATTACCTATACTACTTCTGGTACGTATACGTATATTGGAGTAGCACCTTCTGGTTGCGCTGCTGTGTATACGTTGTGTGTTACAATTATTCCTAGTGCTTATTCAACTATATCAGTAACAGCTTGTAATTCATATAACTGGCTTTCGAATAATGCAACCTATACAACTAGTGGTACGTATACAAGTTCGTTTGTGAATGCCACAGGATGCTATCAGCATGACACACTTAACCTCACAATAAATTATAATACATCGAATTCATCTTCATATACTTGGTGTGATGCATATACATGGCCGCTTTCAGGTCAGACATACACTGCTTCTGGTACATATACATATACGAATACAAATGGTGTAGGTTGCACGCAAACTAATTTATTAAATTTAACTATACTTAATTCGACAGTTGTTGCGACATGTTGTATCACTGCTTGTGATTCGTACACTTGGGCTCAAAGTGGATTAACGTATACCACGTCAGGAAATTATTTCTGGTTAGGCCAAAATGCTGCTGGCTGTACAGCTTTTTATACATTGAATTTAACAATATTACAAAGTACTGTAACTAATCTTACCGAAAGTGCTTGTGGCTCATACACGTGGGCTCTTAATTCAGTTACATATACTGTATCAGGTATATACACAGGCACATCATTGAATGCAGCTGGTTGCACAAATACTAGTACATTGAATTTGACGATTGTTCCTGGAACCTTTAGTAGCAGTGTAAATGCGACGGAATGTGATTCATACAGTTGGAATGGCGTTACGTATACCACAAGTGGTGTTTACACGTACACAACATTGAATGCATCAGGTTGTATCAATACAGCTACGTTGAACTTGACAGTTAATTATGCTTCAACAACGGGCAGTGCAAGTGAAACAGCCTGTGATGCATATACCTGGAACGGTGCAACATATACAACAAGTGGTGCTTATACTTATACGACATTGAATGCAGTAGGTTGTACAAATACAGCTACCTTAAACTTGACAATTAATAACAGTTCGACGAATGGTAATGCAGCCCAACTATCTTGTGATGCTTATACGTGGAACGGGGCGACTTATACTACAAGTGGTACGTATACATACACTTCGTTGAATGCGGTTGGGTGCACAAATACAGCGATCTTAAACTTGACTGTTAATTATGCTTCTACAGATGGTAATGCTTCAGCAACATCTTGTGATACATATACTTGGAACGGAGCAACATATACAACAAGTGGCGTTTACACCTATACGTCATTGAATGCAACAGGTTGTACAAACACAGCTACGTTGAACTTGTCAGTTAATTATAGCTCAACGAATGGTAATGCAACAGTTACATCTTGTGATTCATATACTTGGAACGGCGCAACATACACAACAAGTGGCGTGTATACTTACACTACATTGAATGCAGTAGGTTGTACCAATACGGCTAGCTTGGACTTGACAGTTAATTACAGTTCAACGAATGGTAATGCAACTCAAACAGCTTGTAATTCATATATATGGAATGGTGCAACATACACAACAAGTGGAATTTACACATATACATCGTTGAATGCAGTAGGTTGTATTAATTCAGCCACATTGAATTTGACAGTTAATTATACTTCAACGAATGGTAATGCAACTCAAACATCTTGTAATTCATATACATGGAATGGTGCAATTTATACAGTTAGCGGTTTGTATACGTTTACGTCTATGAATACTAGTGGTTGCACGAATACTGATTCATTAACCTTAACCATTAATCATTCTAGTGCAAGTTCGACAAGTATTACAGCATGTAATTCGTATACGTGGACGAATGGAGTGACCTATTCTACTGCTGGTGTATATACTTACACTGCTGTCAATAGTTCTAACTGTGATTCAATACTTACGTTGAATTTGGTATTGAATAATGGAGTTAGTATTTCGGCAAAGGTCATGTTGGAAGGTGCGTTTGATGTATCTACAGGTTTGATGAAAGATAGTCTAAGGCAGGTAAGTCATTGTGCTAGTGCGCAAATTGGATCCCCTGGTGTTTGTCCTCCAGTAAATGTAATTCCTTCCACTAGATTGAAATGGAATGCGTTTAATGACGTTAGTTGCAACCTTGATGCGGATACTACAATTGGTGGAGGAAATGTTGTAATAGCTAATAATATTATGTCGGTCGCTGGATCAAATGCAATTGTTGATTGGGTATTTCTTGAAGTACGTGACGGAATTGATAATAACACGGTAGTGGCTACGAAATATGCCTTGGTTCAACGTGATGGAGATGTTGTGAGCTGTATTGATGGCGTTTCGCCAGTATATTTATCCTGCGTTTGCCCTGGCAACTACTATGTAAGTATCAAACATAGAAATCACCTTGGTGTTATGACTGCTGCTACAATGTCATTATCTGCGACAACATCTTCATATGATTTCTCGGACCCATTAGCTAATGTTTGGGTTAAACCGTCGGTAAGCCCTGGTGATATAACAAATGTTCCTAGACATTTAATTGGTAACAAGGCTGTATTGTGGGGTGGTGATGCCGTGAATGATAAGAATTCGAAGTATAATGGGTTGGCTAATGACAAACAACAAATTGTTGTTGAGTTTAACAATATCAATACGAACAATATTCTTTATCAAGTGTATAGAAATTCTGATATGAATATGGATGGTAAAGTGAAGTACAATAGCATCGATAATGATAAGAACTGGCTATTGAATTTGATTTTATCATCAACAGCAGGAACTACCAATATTGCGACTCAGAATAGTACTATTTCACAGCATACGCCGAACTAATAAAATCACTCTACTCTTACATTAATTACATCTATAACATGAAAAAAATAATCATTGCCGCACTCGCCCTCGTTACATCATTGAATGCATTCGCTCAGTGCTCAAACACAACAGGGAACTACGAGTTCTCTATCACAAACGACGCAAGGAATATTGTGATCAAGGCACGCAATACAACCGGAACAATCCGTTCTAGTTATGTGAACCCTGCGATCAATGGCAACTTCGTTGGTCTTGTATTCGGTATCAAATGGTCCGCTAAAAGCGATATCGTTTTGTACAAAAACAGTTCTGAAGCCCCATTTGAAATCAACTCATCTGCAGGTATTTTAGAGAAGGGCGATTTTAAATTTCAATCGTATGGCGACGTAGCTGATAACTTACCAATGTTATCAAAAGAGTTTATGTCAGGCGAATGGAATGTGATTGCTACAATTCCTTATTCAGGAAACTTGGCGAATGGAGACAAGTTTGAATTGACAGAATGCGGATTTGACGAAACAACAAATCCTTATTTCGCTCAAATGGATATGAAAGGCAATTATGGTCAGTTTGCACCAAACTTAGTTGCTAACACAGCGGATGGCGCTAATATGGCAGTAGCCAATGCAGTGATTGTGTATCCTAATCCAACAATGGGCGATTTATATGTTGATGTTAGTTCATCTGCTGTCACTCGTGCTACCTTCAAGGTAATGGATATGACTGGTAAGACTGTTAAAGTGATTCAATCTGACTTAACAGAAGGCTTAAACAAAATCACAGTGAATGTTGGTGAATTATCAAACGGCATGTATATGTTGAAAGTAGTTGACGGTAAAGCGTTGAACTATGCACAAACATTCAACAAGCAGTAATATAATTAGTAATCATTTAGTAATCTTTGAAAAACCGCCTCAAATGAGGCGGTTTTTTTTTAAATGTGTCGCATAATCATTGATTTTCGTGGACAAATTCTCATTTTAATGAATGAAAATATCACTCAGAAATTTGCGTGATTTAAAAAAAGAAATAATTTTTTTATATAATTTAAATAAATGTGTTAATTTTAACGCTGTGCAGTTATACTTATGCACTGTCACGAATGTTATACAAAACAAGAAATATGAAAACAATTAAACTACGAAATTTTGCTAAAAGCCTGATGGTGCTATGCCTGTTGTTAGTTTCTTCTAAAGGTTTTTCTCAGACAGCCATCCTTTTTACAGTAACCAATTTTGTACAAACGGCACCCAACACATTTCGTTATGATGTAATGATGACGAATACCGGCACAACGGCAATTTCAGTTAGAGGTTATTCTTGGGGGTTAAATACAGCCACAGGAATTGCCAATGGTGGTGTCATTTCTCAAACCTATATCAGTCGCGATCCGAGTATCGATGCTGGCGGTGTGCCTGTTCCATCTGCACCGCAAGCTACAGCGGTAACAACTGGGGTTTGTGCGGGTTCGTACCACCTGCGTTTTACGACAACCAATGCTTCTGGTAACGGAACACCTTTAGTTGCAGGTGTTCCTATACGTTTAGGAACTGTATCAGTTCAAACGACAGCGACATCGTTCCCTTCAAATTTCAATCCATTTACTCAATGTAGTACCTTTACTCCAATACAAGTTGCTGCGTTAGCCGGCAAAACAGCTTGTGTAGCTACTTGTTTTATAACACCTCCGGGAGCTTCTTCTGCCATCAGTTCAACAACAGGGTTGTCTGCTACAATGACACCTAATCCGGCCGGTGCTTCTCCATTTATATTAAATCCACCTACTGCATGTGTGCCTGTTATTACGAATGTGAGTGCCACAGCATGTAACACGTATACTTGGGCTACTCCAACAGGTAACGGAAATACCTATACTGCATCTGGTACGTATTCAAAAGCAACGCCACAAACAGCAAATCCTGCTTGTTTCGATACAACGTATTTACAACTTACAATTAATAATAGCACGACAACGTCCGAATCACAAACTGCTTGTAATTCATATACATGGGCTGCAAATGGAGTAACCTATACAGCAAGTGGAGCATACACATATACATCGTTAAATGCTACAGGTTGCGTGAACACAGCGACATTAAACTTAACGATTAATAATAGTACGTCATCATCTTTATCACAAACTGCTTGTAATTCATATACATGGGCTGCAAATGGAGTAACCTATACAGCAAGTGGAGCATACACATATACATCGTTGAATGCTACAGGTTGCGTGAACACAGCGACATTAAACTTAACGATTAATAATAGTACGTCATCATCATCATCACAAACTGCTTGTAACTCATATACATGGGCTACAAATGGTGTTACGTATACAGCAAGTGGTGCCTATACGTCAACATCGTTGAATGCTGCAGGTTGTGTGAATACAGCAACATTAAACTTGACTGTTAATAATAGTACGTCATCATCATCATCACAAACTGCTTGTAATTCATATACATGGGCTGCAAATGGCGTTACGTATACGGCTGGCGGTACGTATACATACACATCATTGAATGCTGCAGGTTGTGTGAACACAGCAACATTAAACTTGACTGTTAATAATAGTACGTCATCAGCCACATCGCAAACTGCTTGTAACTCATATACATGGGCTGCAAATGGCGTAACGTATACAGCTGGTGGTACATATATATATACATCGTTAAATGCTGCAGGTTGTGTGAACACAGTAACATTAAACTTGACTGTTAATAATAGTACGTCATCAGCCACATCGCAAACTGCTTGTAACTCATATACATGGGCTGCGAATGGCGTAACGTATACTTCAAGTGGCACGTATACATACACATCATTGAATGCTGCAGGTTGTGTGAACACAGCAACATTGAACTTGACTGTTAATAATAGTACGTCATCAGTAACATCGCAAACTGCTTGTAACTCATATACATGGGCAGCAAATGGTATTACGTATACTGCAGGTGGTTCATACACAAGCACATCTTTGAATGCTGCAGGTTGTTTGAATACTGAGACATTAAACTTGACGATTAATAATAGTTCAGCATCATCATCATCACAAATTTCTTGTGATTCATATACATGGAGTGCGAATAGTGTAATGTATACTGCCGGTGGTACGTATATATATACATCATTGAATGCTGCAGGTTGTGTGAATACTGAGACATTGAACTTGACGATTAACAATAGTGCAGCATCATCATCATCACAAATTTCTTGTGATTTATATACATGGTCAGCGAATGGCGTAACGTATACTGCAGGCGGTTCATACACAAACACATCCTTGAATACTGCAGGTTGTGTGAATACAGAAGTATTAAATTTGACAGTGAATAGCAGCACAACGAATTCAACTACTATTACTTCGCCTGCTTCGTATACTTGGGCTTCAAATGGTGTTACATATACCGCAAGTGGCGCGTATACATTTACTTCTTTGAATGCTGCAGGTTGTCTTCATACTGAACTATTGAATTTGACTATCACAACTATTTCATTCACGTTATCGGTTCAAGAAGATATGCCGATTTCTTGTTTTGGAAGTAATGATGGATCGATAGTAGCTACAGCCACTGGACCTGATACCTATACATATAGTATTGATGGTGGAGGCTTTACAAATTTTGATGGTTCGTTCACTGGAGTAAGCGTTGGTACGCACACAATTTGTGCCACTAACGGGACTTTTACACTTTGTAACACAATCACCTTCGTCAATCCACCTGCCTTAACCATGAATTTAACCATAGACTCAACAGTGTCATGTTTGGGTAATGATGGTCAAATAAGTGCATTGATTACTGGCGGAACAAGTGATATTCAACCTTATTTAACCATTTGGACAAATTCAAATGTGCCTGCTGATACATTGAATAATCAATCATTAAATATGTATGCACTCACAATTTCAAATTTACCTATTGGGACATATCATTTAATGGCTTCTGATGATAATGGATGTATTATTAGTGGATCTATTGCATTAGGTATAACAACTCCAATACAAGTTACAGCCTCTAGTACGCCAATAACTTGCAACGGTGGGACATCTGTGATTACGGCTTCGGCAAGTGGAGGCGAAGGGACAACGATACTGACAATCAACGGATCAGCTATAAGCGGTAATTATGCTAGCGGCACGTATACAATAATAGCTACCGATGCAAAAGGTTGCACTGGCACAACTGCTATTACAATTTTACAGCCTACTTCATTAAGTTCTAATGTAAACATACAAGCATGTGATTCCTATACATGGCTATTAAATGGTACAACCTATACAAACAATGGTACGTACACGGTTACATTGTCTAATTCTTCAAATTGTGATAGTGTAGTCAGTCTTAACCTGAATTTGAATTACAGTTCATCATCGTCTGTTTCTGTTACTTCGTGTGATTCATATGTATGGATAGCGAATGGCAATACATATTCGAATACCGGTACGTATACTTCAACATCCTTGAATGCATCAGGGTGTGTGAACACGGCGTCATTAAACTTGACAATCAACAATAGTTCATCATCATCCTTGACGGCATCTTCATGTGATACATACACGTGGGCTGAAAATGGCGTGACTTATACTGTTAGTGGTGCATATTCAATTACTTCGTTGAATGCAGCAGGTTGCACTAACACAGATAATTTGATATTAACTATTAATAATAGTACTTCAGTTTCCTCAACTGTTTCAGGATGCGATTCATACACGTGGTCTTGTAATGGAGCTGTTTATACTGCAAGCGGTTCTTATTCTTGCACTTCATTAAATGCTGCAGGTTGCTTAAATGAATCTACATTGAACTTGACAATGAATAACTCTTCGTCATCAACCTCATCCGATGTTGGGTGTACTTCATATACTTGGGCTGCTAATGGCGTTGTATATAATGCAAGTGGTGTTTATACATCAACATCATTGAATGCTGCAGGTTGTGTAAATACGTCAACATTAAATCTGACAATTAATCAGACGACATCGAATACGACAACGGCGTCTGCATCAGGTTCGTACACTTGGGCAGTCAATGGACAGACTTATTTATCATCAGGTTCTTACACATCAACATCATTGAATGCTGCAGGATGTTTACATACTGAGACATTGATATTGACAATTGCTGGGACTCAATGTAATTTCACCTTAACTATTGCTGAAGATCAACCAATTTCTTGTTGGCAGTACAGCGATGCATCATTGCAGGCCACAGCTTCTCCGATAGGCACTTACACCTACACATGTGTAAGTCCATCAGCTCAGTCATCCTCTAATCAAAGCGGTTATTTCGCTAATTTGGAACCTGGTACACATACCGTTTATGCTTCTAATGGAGCTTGTATTACTTCAGGAACA
>Ga0209596_1004257_pt1 | contig 10994 bp, 11 predicted proteins | sample M_130807_MF_Meta_FD_187314 | JGI IMG/M metagenome (GOLD analysis project Ga0209596, IMG submission 187314) | Freshwater microbial communities from Lake Montjoie, Canada to study carbon cycling - M_130807_MF_MetaG (SPAdes) (version 2) | ecosystem: Environmental > Aquatic > Freshwater > Lake...
CATTTATGCACGTGGACAATATGATGAAGCGCTTGCACTTGCCGAAACTGCATGTGACATTTACGCAGAACTTGGAGCGAGTGCACCGAGCGAAGGTTTAGCTCAAGCTTATTCAGCAATTGGATATAATCTTAATCAATTAAAACGTATGGATGAAGCTGCAACCGCAATGAGCAAAGCGGTAGAAATTTTACGACAGAACAAATCACCCGTTGCACTCGAACTTGCTTGCACACTGGGCGAGTGGTGGTATTCATCTAAGAATTATCAAAAGGTAATCGAAACAATGCGCGATTGCGCGCAAGAGCACTTGGTTGACGGAAACGAGATAGGCGCAGCAAACGATTTACATCTCATTGGTTGCGCATATCGCGAAGTAAAGAATTTTGAAGAGGCGTTAGTTAGTTTCCGTGAAGCACGCGTTCTCTTCAAGAAAAACCACGAAGTAATTCATGTGGGCCGTTGCGATCAAAAAATTGCTGCGTGTCTTAATGAAATTGGAGACGGTGAACTAGCCCTTGCTACCGCTCAGAAAGCACTGGATGTATTTGAAACTGCCCACGATAATGTTCGTGAAACATTTGCACTCCTTGAGTATGGAAAAGCTCAGATTTTGCTCGGCAAATTTGATGAAGGTCTAGCCACTCTTGATCAAGTCTTGCAAAGTGCCACAGAGGAAGACCCAAGAGATTTTGAGTTCATCCTTGATATTGAAACGCGTATGGCACTTGCAATGCGCACATTAGGCAAAGTCGCCGAAGCCGATGAGATCGAGCGCAGACTCGCTAGCGTTTCAGATGTGTTGAATGAGGAGCCTGAAAAGTAATCTCGTTTTAACGAGGCAGGTGTTGCAGCGCCCAGTGATACATAGCTATTGCACCCGCTGCAGAGGCATTCATCGACCGTGTTGATCCATATTGCTCGATTGCGTAAAGAACAGTGCAGACCCGAATTGCTTCATCGGACATTCCCGCACCTTCTTGCCCAAATAAAAGAACACACTCTTGTGGTAACTGGGCACTTTCCAATTTAAGTGAACCCGGCACGTTATCTATGCCAATAATTGGAATTTTGTTTTCTTTTGCCCAGCTCGCAAAATCTTCAACAGTTGGGTGATGGATAACAGAGAGATATCGATCTGTCACCATCGCACCGCGTTTATTCCAATCACGTTTGCCGACAATGTGTACAGCACTGACGTTAAATGCGTTTGCGGTGCGAACAATTGAGCCGATATTTAAATCATGTTGCCAATTCTCAATGGCGATTTGCAGTGAATGTCGTTTGGTGTTGAGATCGGCAACTATTGCCTCAACAGACCAGTAGCGATACTGATCCAATACATTTCGACGGTCACCATTTTCAAGAAGCTCTGGATCGAAATTCTCACCTGAGGGCCATGGTTTAGGGTGAGGGCCGACACCTACAACAGGAAAGAATTCGCCAGGACCGATAGTTGCTGGTGGAAGCATGTTGAGCACTCTAAACTGAAAGCCTTGCAAAGGCTATTTACTTGGAAAGGTTTACCATGACATTTCTTGGTTGGGTAAGTTCTGTTTCACTCGTTGCTCATATCGCCTCGATTACAGCGCTCATGGCATTACTCATTCATCAGCTGAGGAAATCTCCACCAATAGTCCACCCCGGTGCACTGCATAGCGCACTAACTGCACTGCTAGCAGGTTTGATAATGGTTGGCGTTCGCACCTCTTTGCACGAAGAAGATGCAGCAAAATGGGATCTTTTAAACAATGGCAAAGTCGGCGTTAAGTTTGCAGTATTACTTGTGATTTTATTTATTGGATACCGCAACGTAAAAAAGTTAGAAGTGAAGAAAAGTACTCTTTACATAATGATTGGCTTTACGACGCTAAATATTGCACTCTCTCTTTTCTGGCAGTAAATATTGATGAGGCGGATTGCACTCTTAGTTTCACTTGCGTTAGTTCTTGGAAGTCCTAGCGCAAGCGCAAGCTCGCTTTCACAGAGTGCAATTCCACGCGTTTTCACGTCCCTTGCATTAGCCCCAGAGATGGCAGATCCTTCAATCATTCTTATCGACAAATCAAATGGCGAAGTTGTCTATGAATATAACTCTGAGTCCATGCGCAAACCAGCTTCTGTTATGAAAATTTTCTCTGCAGCTGCAGCCCTTGAATATATTGATCCTGAGAAAAGATTTACAACAACTCTTTCACTGGGAGTTAAACCGGGCTCAGTTGTATTCAATGGTGAACTTGATCCTTGGATTGCAACGAGTCGGAAAAGTGCCATCGCAGATCACCGTGCTTGGATCGGATATCTTGCTGGTAAAGCAATTTCCGCAATTAAGGAGCAGAGCGGAAAACCAGTAAAAAAAATCGCCATCAAATACACCGGACTTTATTCAGGAGATGTCATCGAACTACGTAAATATTTTCGAGCCAAAGGCGTAATCACCGGTGCGATTGCTGTACCTGCAGGAGAAATTGCACAGATAACAGGTGAGGAAATAGTTTCTACTCGATCACCAACGCTTGCAGCGATGGTTGGGTATGCGCTGATGTGGAGTGATAATTTACTTGCAGAACGTTTAGCACGTTTGGCTTCGCAATCTGCGGGTAATCCGCTCAATGATGATGGCGTTTCCACAACTTTCCACACTTTGCTGGATTCACGTGGCATTGAACATAGTGATTTACGAGTACATGATGGAAGTGGGTTATCTAAAGCTAATAGGGTGACTGCCAAGATGATAGGCGATCTACTTATCAAATTACGAAACGATCCAAAATTCACCGCCTTCTACGATGGATTGCCAGTCGGAGGAGTTTCCGGAACGTTGGTTGATCGATTCCTTAAAACCGCGCCGGAGGCAGTTGGTTTAATTCGTGCAAAAACTGGAACACTCAATGGAACTGTGAGTTTGGCTGGTTACGTCGATTCAACTGATCGTCAGTATGTCTTTGTTGTAATTGCAGATCAGATTCCAAAAACATATGCTGGAACGGCGAAAGCCAGAGCCACGCTCGATCGCACGCTGGCAAAAATTGCTTCGCCAATAATCGAGTCTGCACTTGTTGTGCCAATTGAAGATACAACTACAGCGATGAGCGCTGCTTAGCTATTTTCATACACTTTAATTTGGCCTAAATAACAAGCCACCCACGTTCTATCGGTTGTTGGTTCGTATGTAACGCCAATAGGTTGCGCGCATACTTTGACAGTTTGCAACAATTTCATGTCAGAGGTTCGGACCTTAGACATGGAGCCCGAGTCAAAATTAACTACAAAGAGCGCCGTGCCATCAGTAGATATTGCCAAACTTCGCGCTGCTTTTCCCGTTGTAACAGTTCCAATCTTCCTATGTTTTATCAAATCATATGCGGTAACTTTTCCTGAGCTATTAAGCGTTGCATAAAGAATTTTTCCATCTGGCGACAAGACAACTGCCCTTGGATTCACGCCAATTTGAATGAGTTTGTCAGAGAAAGTTTTGAGATCGATCTGGTGAATTGTGGTCCCACCCATTTGCGCCACATAAGCGGTTTGACCATCAGGAGAGACGGTTATCCCCCTTGGATATGCACCAATTTTGAGAACCTTTACAACTTTTTGAGTTTCAACTGAAATAACCCGAAGATCGTAGGAACACCAATGAGAGACAAGAATATATTTGTTATCAGGTGTTACTTCGACAACCTTAGGTACTACGCCAACGTGGTAAACAGCGTCTATGGAATACGTGGCGAGATTAATTCGATAAAGAAAACTAGAGTCGTAACCAGAAGAAGGGCTACACGTGTCATGACCTTCGTGGTTAAAGCCTTTTCCGTACATTGCGTAGTTAGTTACATAGAGATATTTTCCATCTGGCGAATATGAACCTTCAACGGGCGCGCCTTTGTATATTCCCGAATATTGCGTAAATCCGAATTTAGCTAGATCAACACTGTCAGGCACAGTTGCTAATAGTGCAAATGTTTTTGCATCATAAAAGGTTATTGAATGGCGATACATCATGTTATGCGCACTAACAATCCCAGTGCCAGAAGCTCGCACAGATTTTGGTGTGATATTGCCACCGATAGTTTGAATTAAAACCATCTTGGTTGAATCAATTGGGCTGTGAGATTGGAAAGTTGCTGTTGTGTCATTTGCAACCGTTGTTGTCTCATCAGCAAAAGAGGCAGGAATCACTGCCGTGATAGCAGCTATCAGAATTGCAAGACGAGCGCGGTAAGTCACCGCCGTATTCTAGGTGAGTTAGTCGTCTTCGCCTTCAAAGCCTTCATTGTCATCGTGACCTGTTGGCGGTTGAATTGGCCCAGCACTCGTTCCGATGCTTATGGTGCGATTTTTAGGGAGATTATCTTCGGTTGATCCTTCGTCATCTCCACGCGCAACAGGTTTTTGAATTGTTGCTGCTAGTGCCTGAGTTGGATTAGTAGAAGGTGTAGCTACAGTAGAAGGTGTAGCTATAGCTGAAAGTTTTTGACTGCTCTGTTGTATAAGAGTTTGATTTTCGCCAGCTAATGCAGGTCCGCCATCGTTAGATTGAGCAACAACGAAGCCAACCCCTACAAGAATCAAGGGAGCCACTAGTGCGACGATGCGAGTGCCTTGTTTGATTGTGCGCATTGGCTTTGGACTATCGGCCTCAGCCATTTGGAACCATTCAGGCTTCTTCATAGGTGTCATTGTGGATCCTCTCGTTGAGGAGGAAATTAACCCTTGCGTCTGAGAACATCCTGTGAACACAACTCAGAGTTGCTGAGTAATCTTGCGTAGTGAGCATATCTACTGGCCGAGGCGTTGTGATGCAAGGCTATATCGATTTAATGAAATTGCGAGTCATTGAATTACTTCTAGTTTCTACTCTTCCTGCAATGGTGTTAGCAAACAAAGGTCTTCCACCGCTTGGTCTAACTGTTGCAACAATTATTGGCGGAACTTTAGCTGCCGGATCAGCGAATGCTTACAACATGGTGATTGAAAGTGATTTGGATAAATTAATGTCCCGGACATCTAAACGTCCACTCGTCACTGGTGTATTAAATACAACTCAAGCAATTGTTTTCGCCACAGTAATTGGCTTTATTTCATTAGCTATTTTTTGGTTCTTTACAACACCGCTTGCCACACTTCTCGCACTTATTGCAATTGCTTTTTATGTATTGGTTTACACGATGGCGCTCAAACGTAGAACTGCACAAAATATTGTTTGGGGCGGTGCAGCGGGTTGCATGCCCGTATTAATTGGATGGGCAGCTGTTACTAATTCACTTTCAGTTGCTTCCATTGCTTTCTTTTTGGTTATATTTTTCTGGACGCCCCCTCATTTCTGGGCACTTGCAATCAAGTATAAAGATGATTATGCAAATGCCGGAGTCCCCATGTTGCCTGTAGTTGCAACGAAAGCGGATGTTCATCGCCAGATGTGGTTTCACACAATTGCCATGATAATTTCTTCGATAGTTCTTATTCAGAGTGCGAAGTTACCAACGTGGTCTTTAGGCCTAACAATTGTTTTGGGACTCATATTTGCAAAGCAAATGATGGCGTTAAGAGAAGATTCCACGGAATATGCGAAAGTAGCAGGAAAGATCTTTCAGTGGTCTATAAGTTACTTGAGTTTATTTTCCGCGATTTTAGTAATCGCCCAACTCACTGTTTAGAAAGCTTGTTCTAAATCTTTCAGCAAGTCAGATGAATGCTCCAGTCCAACCGATAAGCGTAGAACTGAATCAGTAATTCCCATTTCTGCCAGAACTTCTGGACCCAAACGCTTGTGTGTGCTTGAGGCTGGGTGGGTGATTAATGACTTACTGTCGCCTAAGTTATTTGAAATATCTATAACACGAAGGGCATTCATAAACTTAAATACGGTGCTTTGGTCGCCTTTAAATTCAATTCCGATTGTGGAACCGCCGCCACTCATTTGTTTTTGAGCAATTGCAAAACCTGGATGAGATTTAAGCCCTGGGTAACGCACGCTCTTAATTTCAGATCGAGATTCTAAAAACTCAGCAATTTTCTGCGCACTTTGACTCATGCGCTCAACGCGCATTCCGATTGTTTCAAGTGATTTAACTAGGACCCAAGCGTTGAATGGACTAAGCGATGGACCTGTGTGTCGGATAAATTGGCTTAAGTGCTCTTCAAGATAAGACTTCTTACCCAAGATTGCACCAGCTAAAACGCGTCCTTGGCCATCGATATGTTTGGTAGCCGAATACATAACAACGTCCGCCCCTAGTTCGAGCGGTTTTTGTAGGACAGGTGATGCCATCACGTTATCGACAACGACGGTTGCACCGACGTTGTGCGCCAGATCGCTCACCATTTTGATATCAACAATATCGAGCATTGGATTGCTTGGAGTTTCAATAAAGACAACTTTTGTTGGTTTCGAAAGTGCTTTCGCCCAACCCTTCTGGTCATTTGATGTAACTAATTCAACGTCAACGCCCCACTTAGGCAAAATCTCCATGAGGATTACATAACAAGAACTAAACATGGAAGCAGAAGCAACAATTCGATCTCCCGACTTCACCATGCAAGCAATTGATGCAAACATGGCTGACATTCCAGAACCTGTGCCGACACAAAATTCCGCACCCTCAATTGCAGCAAGGCGTTCTTCAAACATCGAAATTGTTGGGTTTGCAAAGCGTCCATAAACATAGTGATCTACTTCGTCTGCAAAGGAAGCAACTGCTTGTTCTGCACTTCCATAAGTGAAACCGCTATTGAGATATAAAGCTTCTGAAGTTTCGCCAAAACCTGAACGAGCTAATCCAGCGCGAACTGATTGAGTTTCCTGATGAAGTTCCCAAGATGGATCTGGGCGCTCAGGTAAGGGTTGATATCCCCAGGGGCGTTTACTCATGTACAAAGTGTAAGGTGACAGTCGTGACCACAATTGCCATCAGCGTCAAAGATTTGAGCAAGAAATACGGGGATCGGACCGCTGTATCGCATGCAAATTTTGAAGTACCCCTAGGAACCGTGTGTGGCTTTGTTGGACCTAATGGTTCAGGCAAGACCACAACTATGAGAATGCTTCTGGGTCTCATCACACCCACGGGTGGTACTGGAACAATTTTGGGTGAAAATATTAACCATCCTGAAAAGTATCTCAACCGCGTAGGGGCGATGATTGAGGGTCCAGCATTTTATCCAGCACTTAGTGGTGCTGAAAATTTACGATTGCTTGCAACGCTCGGCGGTTATGCCAAAGATCAAGTTCAAGGACTTCTTGATCGAGTAGGGCTTGGAGATCGTGCAAATTCTAAATACAAAACCTATTCACTTGGGATGAAACAACGACTTGGTATTGCCGCAGCGCTCTTACCTAATCCACAGTTGTTGATGCTGGATGAACCAACAAATGGACTTGACCCTGCAGGAATTCAAGAAATTCGTGAGTTACTGCGCTCGCTTGCAAGTGAAGGAACAACTGTCTTTGTCTCTTCACATTTACTTTCAGAAATTGAAATGATTAGTGATTCCTTGGTGATGTTGCGGCAAGGGAAAGTCATATTTGCGGGAAAAACTAAAGACCTTCTATTGCGTCAACAACCCATAGTTATCGCCAAATGCAGTAATTCCAACGACATGGTGAAGTTATTAGATATTGCTAAAAGCGCAGGGCATGAAGGTTCAATCATTGACGGCGCTGCTCACATTTTGGCACCAGCAGATTGGGCACCTGCTCTAAACACATTGGCATTTGAATCAGGGATTACTCTTTCTCAACTTTCTCCAGTATTACCTTCACTCGAAGAAACATTTTTTGAAATGACAGGAGACGATCAGTGATAAATGTCTTCTTCGCAGAATGGCGCAAACTTCGCCGTCCAACGTTGTTCTTCGGCACCATGGGAGCAGTCATGGCGGTCACCGCTTTAGTGACTTCGCTTTTATTCCTCTTATTAGATTCTCCGCGCGGAAATGCACGAGAAGGACGAATGATTTCTAGGCAAACACTTGAATTGGCGCACGGTGTATCCATTGGATTCAGTTCTGCAGCTGGCCTTTTAGGGCTTGTCGCGCTCTGCGTCTTTGCATCCCAAACTGCGCAGGAATATACATATGGAACATTACGTAATTTATTAGTTCGCCAGCCTCGCAGATTAACCTTACTTTTCGGAAAATTTGTGGCAATGAAATCATTTGCCTTGATAACCGTTGTTGTTTCGGCGATTGTTGCAATAAGCCTTGCATTCGCGCTATCTGGTAAGGCAAATATTAATACTGCAGCTTGGACGACCTCAGATGCACGATGGTCGCTTATCCAGACGTTTATCAATGTATTTATCTCTGTAGTTGCTTACGGAACAGTTGGAATGATTCTCGGAATCCTCTTCAGATCTCCAATACCTGCGATTTCGCTGGGAGTTGCCTGGTTACTGATTGTTGAAAATATTATTTCAGCGACCGTTAAAAATTCAGGTAAATGGATGCCGGGGCAGGCTATGACAACCATCGCTTCCGGCGGTGATTTTAATTCCTCCTATTTACATGCAATTGGACTAGTCGCAATTTATTTAACAATTGGATCGATAGCGGTTGCGGTCCTGTTTCGTCGACGTGATGTGGCAAATTAAGACACTTAGCTCATAAAGCGTTATTTAATCCCTCAAGCGTTTATTATTAACTCTTTGAGGGGAGTAAAATTTTGAAAACGTCACGTGCACTTTCAGTAGCCTTAATTGCTGGGCTTTTGTGTGCGTCGACCCCTGCCTATGCTAAAACTCCAAAACCTACTCTTGCTCAAATTGAAGCGGCTAAGAGCGCAGAGACTGCGAAGAAAAAAGCTGCAGACGCTGCCGCAGCAAAACTCAATAAGGCAAACCAAACTCTTCGAGGATTGACGGCAATTGCCGATGCGGCGCGAGCCAAATATGTTCAGGCACAAAATGAATTAGCTATTACAACAAGAGTTGCAGATGCAGCTGCAGTTCATGCCAGAGAAACTGCAGCAGCCGTGGATGAAGCACATCGCGTTATTGGAAAACTTGCAGCAAATGCTTATATTCTTGGTGGCGGCCTAGGCGATCTTGAACCGTTACTGAGTTCAAATGGGCCACAAGATCTTATGGATCAGCTCTCAACATTAAGCACCATCGGTGCGCACAACTCAACTGCACTAGATCGGTTTAAGGCAGCAGAGATTGTGGCTCGTGCAGCGAAGAAACAAGCAGATGACACGAAAGCGGCTCAAGTTGTCGCAACTGAGAAAGTTGCAGCAGCAAAGAAGGTAGCGGATGCCGCGAAAGCTGCCCAACAAGTAGAAGTAAATAAGTTGCAAAAAGTTCAAGATCAATTAATGAAAGAATTGTTGAGTGCCAAGAAAGTTCGCGTAACACTCGAGCAGCAACGTCAATTAGCTTTACTGGAAGAGGCAAACGCCAATAAAGCGGCACAAACAACGGGCCAGAAGAAGATATGGCCAGATTTAGGCTTTAAAGGTCGCTCTACTATTCGCACAACTGAATCTCAACGAATAAGAGCAGTTGCCTATGCAAAGAAACAAGTTCTAGCGCGCAAGCCGTATGTGTGGGGAGCACAAGGTCCAAATTCTTTTGATTGTTCGGGACTTGTCTACACAGCTTATGTTTCTGCCGGTCTTGGATATCCTGAATGGGGACGACTAAATGCCGCCCTATATTCAGTGGCCACAAAACATGTGACTTTAAATGAACTGGTACCTGGCGACCTACTCTTTTATTCATTCAACGGAACTATCAGCTCAATTCACCACATCTCTATTTATGCGGGAAATGGCATGATGTGGGAGGCAAATTCCAAAAGCAAAGGATTGCTCTTTTCCAATATGTACAGCATTAATGGACTTATGCCATTTGGCGGTCGGGTCTAGTCTTTACCTATGTCGAATTCCACCGGTAACGCAATGGTGGCAATTCGTGGTGCGGTGCGATTTGAACTAGAAAAATGTTCTGCAGGTGACAAAATTATTGTGGCATCCTCCGGTGGTGCAGATTCGCTTGCTCTAAGTTTTGCTGTTGCGAAAGAAGCGAGCAAATTAGCTCTACAAGTTATTGGAGTGACAGTAGATCACCAATTGCAAGAGCAATCAGGGATTCAAGCAAATAAAGTTATTGCTCAGTTTAAGAATATGGGCATCTCTGACTCCGAGATCGTAAAAGTAAACGTTGAAATCACTGATGGAGTTGAAGCATCTGCTCGTCGAGCAAGGTACGAAGCCCTTGATTTAATTGCAGCAAAATATGGCGCAGTAAAAATTTTCTTAGGTCACACAAGAGATGACCAAGCAGAAAGTGTTCTTTTAGGTTTAGCTCGCGGTTCAGGAACGCGATCACTATCTGGAATGGCTACGCAGAACGGAATGTATGTCCGCCCTCTGTTAGCCATTACGCGCGAGCAAACACTTCAAGCATGCACCGAAGAAAAATTAGAACCGTGGAGTGATCCACATAATGTTGATCCACAGTTCAAACGGGTTCGTGTTCGGTTGCAAACACTTCCAGTATTAGAAGAGACGATCGGCCCGGGCATTAGCGCATCACTTGCTCGGAGTGCCGGGCTATTGCGAGATGATGCAGATGCACTCGATGAGTGGGCAGATAAAGTATTTGCGACCCTTGACCCAGCATCACTCGATGTGGATGCAATTGCCCAACTTCCTAGGGCTGTTCGAAGTCGCATCCTTAGATTGGCTGTATATGTGGCTGGCGCCCCTTTGGGCTCTCTCACAGCCGAACAAGTGAGCGTTCTTGAGGCTTTGGTCACCTCGTGGAGCGGGCAAGGTGAGGTGAGCTTGCCAGGTGGTGTGAAGGTTCGACGAATTTCGGGCAGACTTTCGCTCTTACAGTCCAATCAATAGGAAGCGCGAGGCACCGTGGATCTATCAGCCGTTGGCAACGATATTGAAAGAGTGGTCGCAACTGAAGAACAACTCAAAGCGAAAGTAAAAGAATTAGCACAACGCGTTGATGAAGATTATCGAGATCGCGATCTTTTGCTTG
>Ga0209596_1004264_pt1 | contig 10973 bp, 8 predicted proteins | sample M_130807_MF_Meta_FD_187314 | JGI IMG/M metagenome (GOLD analysis project Ga0209596, IMG submission 187314) | Freshwater microbial communities from Lake Montjoie, Canada to study carbon cycling - M_130807_MF_MetaG (SPAdes) (version 2) | ecosystem: Environmental > Aquatic > Freshwater > Lake...
CAGTTGGCGGAATTAAGTTGCAGGTTAATGCAGAAGATGCAGAAAGAGCTATTGAACTCATTGATAATTCTGATTTTTCAGGGGTTGATACTGGAATAGAAGAAGAATAATCAGATGTTGAAACCGTAAGTATTTGTGATAATTAACTTTTTGACACCAAAATTTATTAAACCTTTCTTTCTACTTTCATCCTTCGAAAAATCTAAATAAATGAAAATAGTTTCTTCTATTTTGTTGATGTGTTTATTCCTTTTAACAACTTCAACCCAAAACTCAAAAGCACAGTGTTCTACCGGTTATTCGCAAATAATTGTGCAAATAACAGAAGACAATTATCCGCAGGAAATAAGCTGGGATATTAAAAATGCCGGAGGTGCAACCTTATTTACAGGAACTTTCAATGACGACACAGTGTGTGTTCTAAACGGAACATGTGTGCAATTCACAATTCATGATGCTGCAGGTGATGGGATTTGTTGTGGATATGGAATTGGATCATACAGTGTTTTTCTAAATGGAGTACTTTCGGTTACAGGCGGGAACTATACTTATTCTGAAGTTACCTGGTTAAATTGTCCTCCTGGAACAAGTTGTGCTTCTGCATTAACTGCTGTGGAAGCAACTCCATATGTTGCACCTGTTTCCGATACTTGGTATGAATTTATTCCTGCTGGAAATGGAATGTATGATATTACTACCTGCAATTTAAATACATGTGATACCAAAATTTGGGTCTATGATCATTGCAATAATTTGACATGGAATAATACAAATATTGGAACAGCTTATTATGACGACAATTCTTGCGGTTATCAGGCGCATGTATCAGCGGCTTTAGTGGCAGGTACTTCCTATTATATCAGAATTGGAGAAGGAACCGGTGGATGTCAGGGGACTCCAATTAACTGGATAATAAATTATGGCGGGCCAATTGTTGGTTGCATGGATCCACTTGCTTGTAATTACAATCCAAATGCAACAGTGGCTGACAACTCATGTATTTATCCGGGAGATCCTAATTGTCCTAACGGACCTGATCTCGCTGTGATGCAATCTGATTTTGAAAATTCATTGGCATTAGGAACTATCAATGCAACAAATTGCCAGGTTACAGAAGGTTGTTTAACAGGTTATGGTGTTAGAACAGTAATAAACTTTACTACACATATTAAAAATCTTGGAAATCAAGATTATTTCATTGGTAACCCTACAAATAATCCAAGTCAATTTGTATTCGGAACTTGTCATGGTCACTGGCATTATCAGGGATATGCTGAGTATGATTTATATGACCCAGCAGGCACTTTAATTCCAATTGGATTTAAAAACGGGTTTTGTGTTTTAGACTTGGAATGCAGTGGAGGAGGAACTGCCCAATATGGCTGCGGAAATATGGGGATTTCTGTTGGTTGTGGTGATATATATAGTTCAGGATTGGATTGTCAGTGGTTAGATATTACTGATGTTGATACTGGCTTTTATACTATGGCAATTAAAGTTAATTGGGATCAATCTCCTGATGCTCTTGGACATTTTGAAACTGAATATGTAAATAACTGGGCTCAGGTTTGTATTCACATATTTGAAAATGGAGGTTCGAAAAATTTCAGTGTTGTGCAGAATTGCAGCCCGTATTATGATTGTGCCGGTATATTATACGGTAATACTCAACCGGATTGCAATGGTGTTTGTGGTGGTCCTGCAAAAATTGGAGATTTAAATGCTGATACATTACGCACAACAGTTGATGGAATGTTATATGTAAATTATATTCTTGGTGATAGTTTAATTCCTGCTCCCTGTAATGATTTGAATGGCGATATTGATATTGATGTTTATGATGCTGCCTTGTTAACCGGATGTGCAAATTATGGTTCTGCATGGCCTATGGCTGGAGGCGGAATACATAATTATTGTGCTTTCTCTACGGGGCTAACAAATATTAATGACACTGCTACTTTAAGCATTATTGGTGCTGATTTAACTAATCATTATATAGATATTGGAATGCAAAATTCTGATAGCAGGGTTTTAGCGTATCAGTTTTCGATGAAAGGTTTAACCATTCAATCGGTTCAAAGTTTAGTTGATCCGGTAATGTATCCAATGACACCTTCTTTTTCAGTTGCAAATAATTTGATTGTTGGTTTGAGTTACATTGATAGTACAATTTCAAAAACAACTCCTTTTCAACCTCTTTGCAGAATTTATTATTCAGCAACTGAAGATACGGTGTGCATTGATTCAATTTATTCAATTGTAAATAAACTGTTTCAGGAAGTCATTAATTATAAAGGAGATGCATGTATATCAGGAATGCTTAGCAGTACAGTGCCATCTTTAGTTCAGGTTCAATCTTCGCTTTCAGTTTTTCCAAATCCTTCTAATGGAATATTTGATGTTTCAATTCAGTTAACAAATACCCAGAATGCAACTTTGGAAATTACTGATGCTACGGGAAGAGTTGTGCTGCTTAATTCTTTAAATAATATTTTTGGAAAAACAATTTCTGTTTCTTTAAAAGATTATGCTGAAGGAGTTTATTTTGTTAATCTCAGAACAAGTAAAGAAGTATTAACCAAGCGGATTGTATTAATTAATCAATAATTCAAAATGAATAAAAGCCGCGATAGTTCGTTGTAACTGTCGTGGCTTTTTTATTTTTAGAAAACGAAATTCAATTGTTAATTCAGAATTCATGAAAAACAGATTGCTAATTCTTTTAATGCTCACACAAATGTTTTTGTTTTTTCAAAAAACAAAGGCACAACAGTTTGAAGCACATAGTACCAATTTCAAGGATTTCAGTAGTGGCCAATCTCATATTGAGACAACTACTTTTGAATTCGACTCAACTTCATTTACCATGCACATGGGAGAAATGAATGTTTATTTTGGTTTAGTTGATATGCAAGTCGTAGGAAGTAATCGGAATTATCGTTTGCTCGACAGAAATGATGATACAGTTTATGTAACCTTTAACCCAAGGTCTAAATTTATTGATTACAGGTTAAAGACATATTACCTGCGATATATACTTGATAAAGTAAAAGAAATAAAACCTGAAGTAATTGATACAAGTGGACCTGAATTAGATTCTTTAGGGTTTGAAATCCTTAAAGAAGACACTACTATTTATGAAGAAGCTGAAGTAATGCCTGAATTTCCTGATGGAAAAGGAGAGATGATAAATTATTTTTCAATTAACATTAAAATTCCGAAAGAGGCTACCAAGAATAAAGCTAAAGGATTTGTTAAGTTGATGGCAGTGGTTGAAAAGGATGGTACACTCAGTAATATATTAGTGATGAACGATATTGGGTATGGTTGCGGAGAGGAAGCAATTCGCGTAGTTAAAACAATGCCTGCCTGGAATCCTGGAGAGAATAAGGGTGAAACTGTTAGGGTAAGGGTGGAGATGATGGTTGGCTTTATGCCGAAATAGAAACTGTAATCTAAACTTTTATTCCAATTACAAGAACATCATCTACTTGTTCATTTATTCCTTTCCAATTGTTAAAGAAATTTTGCAGAAAGTTTTTCTGGTCTGGCATAGATAAATTTTGTATTGAAAGTAAAAGTTCCTTTAACTTACCTGTCATCATCTTTTTAAAATTTATTCCGCCAAACTGATCAGCAAATCCATCAGTGAAAATGTATATTGAGTCATTGGCATTTAATTCTAAAATATGATTGGTGTAATCGTTTTGACGAGATATCTGGGTTCCTCCAATAGGAAATTTATCTGGCTTGATAACTTCCAGCACATTATTTTTAATTAACCACAAAGGCCTGTTTGCTCCGGCATATTCCAATTTGTTTTGAATAAAATCAAAACAACAAATAGATACATCCATTCCGTCATTTGATTCGTTTTCTGTTTGCCTTAACGATTCTATTACAGCTTTATGAAGTTGATCTAAAATAATTGCAGGGTTGGTAATTCCCTTTTCAATAATAATTCTGTTTAACAGAGAACTTCCAATCATGCTCATGAAAGCACCGGCAACTCCGTGTCCTGTGCAATCTGCGGCCACGATTATAGAATAATCATCTTTTATGAAAAAAGCATAAAAGTCGCCACTAACAATATCCTTGGGAAGAAACAAAATGAATGAATCTTTAAATGTTTCTGCAATTTTTTTTGTTTCAGGGAGTATTGCTGATTGTATTCGCTGAGCATATACTATGCTATCTGTAATTTCATTGTTCTTTATTTCAAGTTCTTTTGACTTATTATTTAATTCTAATGTGCGTTCGTCAACTAATCGCAATAGTTCCTGTTCTCGCGATTTCAAAATACTAATGGTGTTATTATTTTGTTCTCGTAGCCGCTTGATTAATAATGAAATTATTTTGTTGTAAATCTCCGGATGATGTTTCAATAGTTTTACAAAAACATCTTTGCTTATGCCGACTACCTCAACTTCATTTAAAGCAGACACTGACATTGACCTTGGAGCAGAATCAAATAAAAAGAACTCTCCGAAATAGGTGCCCGATTCAACTGTTGCAAGAACATGGTCTCTATCATGAATCTTAGCGCTTCCAGAAACCAGTACAAACATTTTATCGCCGGATTCGCCCTTGGTGATTATTGAATCATCTTTCTTGAATGTATGAATAGTTAATTCCGGAATAATTTCCATTAACATATCAATAGATACCAAACTGAAAATATCTGTTTGATGAAGAATTGTGGCTAGTTGTTCCGCAGTCATTTTATTTGCACAATATATTTCATGAAGGTTACATTTTTAGTAGCAATAAAATGTAAAAACTTCATTTGGTAAAATGTATAAATCAATTGTTTATAGATAAATAAAGTATTTATTTACATTTGAAAAATTAATCGAAAATTTTTGGATACAGAAATTGATATCAATACTTTTTATTCAGAAATGAAGAATGAAAATATTATTCTTTCATATAAAGGAGATATTAGTCAGGAATTGATTTCGTCACTTTATCCGATTATTGAAAACAGATTAGAAGAGGAAGTTGACGATCAAAAAGGAAGAAAAAAAATATTTCATGTTTTAGTTGAATGTCTTCAAAATGTGCTTCACCATATGGAAACATTCAGAAGCAGTGCAGAGTTTGAATTAATGAAAGGTAATGTAAGCGGTCAATTTATGATGACAAGAAGAGGGGATCGGGGATACAATATTTTTACCGGAAATTTTATTCTCAATAAAAATTTTAATGTACTAAAAGAGCGAATAGATAAGGTTAATTCAATGGATGCTAATGAGCTAAAGGCATTTTATCTCGGAAGCTTAAGTACTTCGGAATTATCTGAAAAAGGGGGCGCTGGACTAGGAATAATTGACATAGCTCGTAAATCTGATAACAAACTGGAATATAAAATTCATCAGTTATCTGATGTTTATTCTTTTTTTACTCTCGCAGTTAAAATTAATTGATAAATAAAACATGGAAGAAAATTTAATTATTGAAGGAACTAATAAAACACCTGTAATTAAGTTTTATTATGAGAATGGGGCTATAGAAATATCTGGCAAATCAATTCCGGAAAATTCAATCGGATTTTATCAGCCGATTTATAGTTGGATAGATAACTATGCTACAAAACCTTCCCCTAAAACAGAAATAAGAATTAATCTTGAATATTTTAATACAAGCTCATCGAAATGTTTGTTGGATATATTCAGGAAATTTGAGTCAATTAAGAAGGCCGGCAAAAGCGATATAGAAGTTTTATGGCATTACGAAGCTGATGATGAAGATATGATGGAAGCAGGAGATGATTATAATTCTCTTGTTGATTTAACTTTCAGACTGATAAAAGTTTAGACAGTTTATCGTTCCAGTAATTTTCTTAAAAGGTCAAAATACAATGTGATATAAAGCGATATGGTCATTATCCATATCATTATTAGGTTAAACCAAAAGGTACCCAGTTCAATCCCCAAAAAAGATTTTGAGTAGGAGAAAAAAGGTGCTGAAAACATTCCTTTAGTTGAAGCATTAAAGAACACAGGTTCAAAACGACGAATGATTTTATTTTCAGCGATAAGAATTTTTGGAGTACCCATCGTATTCTTTACATATTCTTCGAGCTTTTCATTGTAGTGATTCTCCCTGAATTGCACCATTAACTTATCTTCTCCCATTTTTTGAACTTGCGCATCAAGCAATTGCTGCTTCGTTCCATCAGCCTGATTGTATAACTTAATTAAAAATTTATTTGTGCTATCCATATTTTCATAACACAGTTTGAAAAAATCTGGATTTGAGTTCATCTCCAGATTTGAAATTGATTTAAGTTTTAATTCAGGGTATTCACTTTGTAAATCAGAAAATTCAGTCTTTATTAATGATGAAATCAGTTGAATTGAATCCGAAGAGGATTTATGAGTTTTAACAAAAAGTTCTGCGTTTCTTAATTGTGTCTGCATTACTCCTGGCCACCAATCTTTTCGATAAGTAGCATTACTCATTTGCTTATCATATTCAAAAAATGGTTTTTCATAATCGTTGTTTTTAAATTGATCAACCGCTAATGCTTCAAATGCCCAACGAGAAGCCATGATGTTTCCAATAAAAGGAACTTTTGATTGACTGCTTACAACAGGACTTAAATCTTCAAATTTTACCATAACTCCACTTAGCATAATTTGTGGAATAACCAGAAAGGGAATTAATATATAAACTGCAACTCTTGTTTTTAAACCGGAAGAAATATTTAAGCCAAGAACATTGGCAAAACATGAAACTGAAAAAAGTATTAGCCAATAATCAAAAAATAAATTTGAAACATCAAGAATTAAATTCCCTACTATTAGAAACAATACAGTTTGAATAGCTGATATAATAAATAGGAAAGTAATTTTTGAAAACAAATAACTACTTCTGCTTAATCTTAAAAATGATTCTCGTTTTAATATTTTTTTATCATGGATTATTTCCTCAGCGCTAACAATTAGTCCAAGAAACAAAGCAACAATGGCACAGATAAATATGTAGACCGGAATATTGGGGTTAGTTCCAAACCGATATTCTTCACCTGGTGCATGGGCGCGAAGTGCAACTGCAAGTATTAAAGCCAGCAATGGCCCTTCAATTAAAGTAATAGCTAAATATTGCTTGTTATTTATTTTGGCAAGAAAATTTCTTTTGAAATAAACCAGGTATTGTATAAAGGCATTAGAGACTTTAGATACCGGAGTTGATATTTTATTATAAGCTGTTTTTATTCCCTCGGTCTTTTGTACAAAATGGGCATTAAAAAGTTTATACCATTCGCTTGAAGAAATTTTTCTATCATCGGTTGATTTGCCAAATTCATCTACTGTTTTTGATTCAATAATTCTGAAGTTTTCTTCCGGGTTAATATTTCCACATTCAATGCACTCGCTGTTTTCAAAATCAACATAGTTCATTTGTTGTTTAAAATAGGAGAGGGAATCTATAGGATTTCCGTAAAAAACAGGATACCCACCTGTGTCAAGAAGTAATAATTTATCAAATAATTTAAAAATATCAGATGAAGGTTGATGAATAACTACAAAAACCAATTTGCCTGAAAGAGAAAGTTGCTTTAATAACTCCATTACATTTTCAGCATCATTTGACGATAACCCTGAAGTCGGTTCATCAACAAATAATATTTCAGGTTGTCTTATTAATTCAAGTGCAATATTTAATCTTTTACGCTGCCCTCCGCTTATGAATTTATTTAATGGGTCGCCAACTGCTAGATCTTTAGATTCAAAAAGACCAAGTGAAATAAGGCACTCATTTACCTTTTTATTAATTTCTTCATCGCTTAACTTTCCAAAATATAGTTTGGCACTGAAAAACAGATTTTGATAAACTGTTAATTCTTCAATTAATAAGTCGTCCTGAGGAATGTTTCCAATCCATGCATGCAAATTATTTTTATCAGAATGTAAATCAGTTCCGTTTATATAAATATTTCCTTTGGTTGGTTTTATGCTTCCATTTAACAAAGTGAGCAGTGTAGTTTTTCCAGCTCCGCTGTTTCCCATAATACTTACCATTGTTCCGGACGAAGCTGAGAATGTCAGGTCGTATAAGCCAATTTTTTTGTTCTTAAAAGAATAGCCAAGCTCTTTTACATCAAATTGAATTTTCTTGGAAATATCTGTTCCAATGAATTGATGTAGTATATCATTATAGAATATAGAATTTATTTTGCTTCCTTTTATTACAGAACCCTGTTCGAAAACATCAACTACACCAACCGCATTTGGAATGATAACTCTTCCGTTAAAAAAAAGCTGGTCGCTTCCGTTATATCTGAAAACAAAAAAATTTAGTTCTTTAAAAAAGAGAAATAGAATTTCACCTGATAGGTTTTCTTTCTGAATATGCAGTGATTTATCAGGCGCGAATTCATTTTTATCAATATGTAAAAATAAATTTTCAGCGTGATGGAGTTTTGAAAAAGTGATACCTGTTAAGAATAAACAGTTGTTGTAATTGTTTTCGTCAATTGAAAATACTTCTGCTACAGTTTTTAAAAACTCAAGGTGTTGTTCATTTATTTCTAAGGAAGAAGCTTTTACATATTCAAGCAAACGGATTAAAACAATTATTTTTTGTTTTTGATCCAGTTCCTTATTAATGTCAGTACATATTCTTAATACTTTTACTGAATTTACAGAAATTTTTTTTCTGTTTTTACCTTCTTCAGATTTGCCACTTAATTGTTCAAGAAAAGTGTCGAATATCAGAAGGTACTGTTCAACGAAACTGCTGCTTAATTGCCTGCTTAAAAAACGATTAACTATATCTCGCCCTTTATTTCCAACATCCTCACGGTTGGCAACAATGGCAAACAATTGCATCAGAGCTTTTAATATTTTATCACTCATTATTCAGTAAATAGTAATTTCCTAAGATAAAGCCTGAGGAAAATGCAATTGATTTCTTCTTAAAAAATTAATTGATAAGTTTATCTCTTATCACTTTAAAAAGTGAAATTGTTTTGTCAATGTTTTCTGGAGTTAAATCATCTTTTGATTTTACAATTTCGTCGTATGATTTTTTAAGTGACTCCAGACTTTTCATTAATTCCACTGATTCTTTATCAGTATATTCTTTATATAAATTAATTAAATGATAGATATATAATTTTTGGTTGTAAACTTTATCATAAATTCTTTCATTCTCCGCAGTTTTCGGAATGTCTTTTAAAAGATTAAGACTCAAGTAATTTATCTCAATTAATGCTCCGGCCAATACATGGCTTGCTGCCAGATATCGCTCATTCTTTTTTAAATAATTATCAGTTTCGGCAAACGCATGGTCAACCAACGCAATTACCGAATCCTTATTTGATGAATTCTGACTAAATCGGTTAGCAAACTGATCAAAAGCCTGATTAATATTTAAATCTTTCGCTAATTTTTTAGCCGCTGAATAATAATTTAATAACTCCTGATTCTGACCATAAAAATTAATGTACGAAAGATCAATATTGTAAACTCCGTAATTAACCTCTTTTTTAAAGGAAGAAATATAGTTTCCTACATTTTTTGATGGATTTAATAATTCAACTTTAAAAGGCGCGTTATAACTGTATATATCGTTTACAATTTCAAATGGTGAAGGAAGATTTGCCTCAGTCATTGCAAATTTAAATTCAATCGAAGATTTTTTATCGTCATTTAATGAGTCAATTCTGTTTGAATCAGAAAGTAATGAATCAACATTTGCTACTTTATTACTGTTTCCACCGCTGTTGCATGATGAAAATATGGAAATAGTAAGTCCTGTTAAAATGATCGTAGTTGAAATGAATTTCAGCATAACTGTTGTTGTGTTTGCACAAAAATAGAAATGAAAAGCACATAAAATAATTCAATTTGAATTTTTTGGCTTGATGATTAAAACCGGTTTTGGATTATAAAAAGTAAAGACCTTGATTATTTTAGCCGAGAGAATTAATATGCAATTCGAAAAGGTTAATAGTTATATCCAACAAGTTTTAAAAACAGAGATTTCGCCCTTTTTGGTGTATCATAGTCTCGCGCATACATTAGGGGTATTAGATGCATCAATTGAAATAGCAAAAGAGGAAAATATTACAAACGAGAATGAACTAATAATTCTTAAAACTGCTGCTTTATTTCACGATTGCGGGTTTATAAATGTATATGAGCACGAAGTTGAAGAAGAGGCCTGCTTAATTGCAAAAAGAGTACTTCCTGGTTATGAATATAGTGATGACCAAACTGAACAAATTTGCAAGTTGATATTAAAGACAAAAATTCCACAGCAACCAGAAACGCAACTCGAGAAAATTTTATGTGATGCTGATTTAAACTATTTAGGGGATGATGATTATGAAATTATCAGTAACAGACTTTTTCTAGAGTTAAATTCCAATGGAAAAAATATAAGTGAAAAGGAATGGTTGCAACTTCAGATTGATTTTCTGGAGAAGCATCATTTCTGGACAAATTCATGTGTTGAACGAAAAGAGCAAAAAAAACAGGAGCATCTGTACAGATTGAAAAACCTGGTTCTTGTTTAGAAGAGAATCAAGATTCTACAAAGTACATATCAATCTGCCCTTTATTCTTAGCTTCAATTTTACCACGATGTGTACAGGTGAATTTATCTTTTATTAATTCATAAGTAGTGCCACTGATATTTACTTTTCCAATTTCTCCTGATGATTCCATGCGCGATGCAGTATTTACTGTATCGCCCCAAATGTCATAAGCGAATTTTTTTGTGCCCACTACTCCTGCCACAACTGGCCCACTGTGAATCCCACAACGCAGTTCAAAATAAATTTGATTTTTTTCCTGTCTCTCTTTTTTGTTCTGCGCTATGAATTCCTGCATTAGTAATCCCGCTCTTACTATTTTTTCAGCATGTTTTCTCATCTCAAACCGCATTAGTGGCAAGGCTTGCAACACTTGCTTCTCCATCTCATCGAACTGCTGTTGGCGTGAGTATTTGCGTCCTACAAA
>Ga0209596_1004266_pt1 | contig 10970 bp, 22 predicted proteins | sample M_130807_MF_Meta_FD_187314 | JGI IMG/M metagenome (GOLD analysis project Ga0209596, IMG submission 187314) | Freshwater microbial communities from Lake Montjoie, Canada to study carbon cycling - M_130807_MF_MetaG (SPAdes) (version 2) | ecosystem: Environmental > Aquatic > Freshwater > Lake...
TCTTTTATAATAGTTTGTTGTAGGGATGTGATAAAGCTCCCCCAAAACAAAGAAACAGTTTTAGAAAAAATTAAAGTGGACTACCTGTGCACAGGCAGGATGTATTATGTGGTGGTTGGTATAACTAGTCGGAGTACGGCAGTTTCTTCATTTGTTTAAAAATGTCATCTGCCGATGCTGTCCGAATATCAGTATCTTTTACTTCATCATATGCTTTTATTTTCTTTTTATTAGGTGATTTACCCGATAATTTCTTTATAAGATGTGCAATCTGCTTATCACTTAGAATCATAGACTACTCCTTCCAAGGTTCTTTTGGTTCATCTTTATCATCATCATCATCCTTTGAATTATCTTCAAATAACTTCCGAAGTTCATCCATATCATTTTCGGAAAGTCCTGTATCTTTCCGTACGGCGTCTAGAAAGTTATTAAAATTTTTAGTCGGGTCTGTTCTATATACCTGGAACGATGGATGCTGTCCCTGCGGTTGTTGTAATTGCTCGCTGTCTTGTGCGGCTTTTCCGAGGGCGTCAACGAAATTTTCGGACGCTTCCATCGTCGCATGTGCCATTTGTTCGAGTTTATTCGTCGCGACATACACAGATTTTACAATTGCTGACATTTCGCTAACAACAAACGCAATTCGAACGATGATTGTAATAAGGGCAATAAATCCAATAAGCACTGCGCCGAGTATAATACCCATAACTATATTTTCCACTAAAACCTCTTATGTTAGCCGATTCCGAATCCTGTTTGATTGCGGAGCATCGCTGGTGCTATGCATGCTTCAAACTCATCGGTTACGGAATTATGTTTAAACCACATCCTCACACTATCCACTTCAAGATTTGGGCGTATATCATTTAACACACTTTTTTCAATAACGGCGTATTGAAATGTTGCCCCGTCTGCTAAATCGCGTACATTATTTTTTACTGCATATATAGCATCCGCTAATTCAGTACAAACTAATGGCGTTCTGCGTAATCCTAACGGAACATATACGCGAGTATCTATAACGGTTACCGTATATACGGTATTAGTTTTCATCGCTATGTAATTTATGTTCTAACGATTCGTACAACTGCAAGCGAGACTTCAATACACTAACTTCATAGAGCAACTCATTTGTAGTTTCTACTTGATGATAGTATTTTTCTCGCCATTCATCGACTTCTTCCCGTAACCCCGCCAACTCTGACCGTACGGCATCTAATTCTTCACGCAATTCTCTTCGTAGAATGGCGTGTTCATCCACAACGGTTTTACTCATCCACAATTTCTCAACAAGTTTTAAAAATACACCGCCAATAATGACGGCGATTCCTGCTTTAGCTGCTTCTGGTGAGAAAATAGTAATCTCTGACATGTACGTACGGGCTAAAGTAATAATAAAAACTCATTAACCCTTTTTTGCTATCACCGTACGCAGTATGCGTTGTATGCTCATCGTACGAACGATATGAAATACGGTTCCTGCTATAAGTAGAATGAATATATCATTCCACGAACAACTGCCGTGCATTAGTATTCCTACCAAGACACCGAGTATAAATACTAATGTGCACATAATATCAAACGTGCGTTTCATATCTTGCTGATTGCATAATAGCATAATAATATAGTGAACGCAACCACTTATAAATATACTACACTATTCCAAACAAAGTATTTACATTAAATATAAATCTGTAATATTTGCCATATATCGCACGTGGGTATCAAATTGCATGGCTACCCATACATAGATATTATTATCTACCGCTACCTTGGGATTGGATACTAACACCACCTCTATACCCGTACTCATCGTTCTGGCTGACTTCCCCTTGATGTACCCTTGGTGTTCAGCATCTATCGCAGTAAGTAACCCATCCATGGTAACCTCATTTCAGATTGTCTAATACAAAACGATTACAATCGGGTAAATTCTTCATAATGATTAAGGTATCGCGAGAAGAACGACCAATGCTCAATAGTGAAGGGCATGCGGTTTGTTGCCATGTCACCTGGTCATTATGTATACGTTTAGCAGTCTTGTATCCCATAAGTATAACCAGTCCAAAAAACGCTGCAACTCCGAGATTAATAATCTTCCCTGAAGTCAGTTTCATCATTGTCGTACCCCTCAATATAGTGTTCGATGTCATCAGCCACAACTTCAGCACCAATGATGCCATCTTCTTGTACAAAGGAACTACTATCCAACGCCTCTTCTACATATGTTACTGCATCTGCTTCATCTTCCCCATATACAATAATATTGACGGGAACTATAAATTTACTTAGCTTTTTCATTATAACATCCGGTTCATGTGTTGTCAAGTCTAACCTATTAATAGTAAATAGTAGCTAAATACCATTTGGTGTCGTTGACCACGTAATATTCTTAATATCTGTTTCTGCACGTAACACCTTCTCAATTTTTTCCTTGAATTCACCAATACGAATTGCTTCCTGTAACAATCTATTATGCACATATCGGAATGCATCTACTGTTTCTAATATATCCACTTTATTGATAATCAAATCGGTCACACCATTAATATTTGCCGCCCGAATAACGCCGTCAAGGTTAAGCCATCGCACTTTGCGTTTGCGTCCTGTGGTTGCTCCAAACTCCTCACCCACTAATTGGATTTTTTGGAAAATTGGATTATCTTCGTTGGTGTAATGCGTTTTAAATCCTGAATAGGTTTCATAGGCTTTCATAATCCCATAAATCTTTTGTATTTTGTGTGGAGGAATACCATTCAGACACGCAGACCCTACAGTGCAATGTGAACTCGTAACATAGGGATAATCACCCCAATCAACATCAATTTGGAAGCCTTGGGCACCTTCACATAAAATACGACATGAGTTGTCTCGAAAATATTGATAGGTATCAATGACTTGAAAGTTGTCCCAATGAAAATCCATTTCTCCGATACGCACTCCCTTTCTGCTATACTTGTCACGATAGGTGGGACCAATGCCTTGTTTCGTCGTACCAATCAATGTATCAGTGGCATCTTCGTGGATGTGTTTTGCCATGGTGACATGACATCGCTCGTCAACATACACGGGAGCCGTGAACCCATGCGACTTGAGCATAAGAAGTTCACCAATCAATTTATCAATATCCACGACACACCCTAATCCAATAATACTTGGAATGTTATGGAAGATGCCTACGGGAACTTGATGCGTAACAATCTTCACGCCATCTACATAAATGGTATGTCCTGCATTTGCTCCACCATTATAGCGCATTACTACATCATAGTTTGATGCAAGTGCGTGGGCAACTTTTCCCTTGCCCGTGTCACCCGCTTGTAAATCTACAATAACATCAGCGTATTGAATAGTCATAACCGTTCCTTTTTTGTGCGTATCAAATTTAATTTTGTGGTATCAAAAAATATACCCGGGTCTGTTTTTCTTCCGTATGGAATTGCAACTTCTGCATGTGTTAATATAGGTTTATCTTGACTATCGGGGTATCTCCTATATAAATAATTAATAAGTTTACTTAAACTAGCGTATTGCTTGTTTGTATAGGGGGTTATATCTGTGCCTTGTAAACAAATACCAATACTATAGGAATTTAACATCATATCAGATACCGTATTCCAATTGGATATTCCTGCATGTTTTGCGACATATGAAATATCCATAAACTGATAAATTTTCCCATCTCGCCCAATAAAATAATGATACGATAATTTGCGTACCCGCAAAATTAATCGTGTTGCTGATGCGTTTAAATTTGCACCATCATTATGAATAACAATATAATTTTGTGTTGTATCTCGCACATGTGTTTTTGGAAACAGTCGCTTAACAATCAACGGCTGCTGTAACGCAACAGCTAATAATAATGTAGGTAGCATATATCCTCCTAATAAAAACTAACATGGGGGTCAACCGAAGTCAACCCCCACATTAAATATTATGTATTATTACTTTTCCGTGTGCCCGGGATTTTCTAATGCTTGTATATACGCATCGACTACCCGTGATACGGCTTCCGGTTTGGTATCGGCTTTAAACTTAACTCGTATCTTTGCCATACCAGCGGAATCGGAATTCTTCCCTGAATCTACTTCAATAGATTTGATATTATGTTCATAGTCCTTACGTTTAAACACACCTAATAATGATTTTTTAATATTAGATACTTCATCGTCACCAAATATCAATCGGGCTTCAAACTCAATATCTAACTCGTCAAGCCCGATTGATGAATGGTCAGCAAGAATATATAAAGGCACCACCAATTCTTTGTCTCCTACCATAAATGTAGTAGTTTTTGGATTCCCTTTATCGTCAAAATAATTACGCACTGCGTTGATATGTTGTTTTTCACTGACACTATTAGCAACCATGCCAGCTTCCAATAATCCAGCAACGAGTTCTTCAATATTTAATCTAGACATAATATAACCTTTTGATTAGAGTTTAATTACTTAGCGGATGGATCTGCCGTTAATGGAATCAACGATGGTTCTAACATTTGTGTGAGGTAATCGGACAACTTCAACATACCTTCTGTTGGAGGAAGTTGTTCGGCGTGTACCTTTACATTATACTTGGCAGAATTATCGGTGCTGCGGGTGTTCTCCTTGTGAGTAGCAACCTTGCCAGCAAACTTTGCCGAGTACTTTGCACCCCAAAATCCACCAGAGATCGAGGTTTCAACAGAAGCTTCGGTATCAGTACTATTCTTTGATGTTTCTGATGTCTTGACTTCCATTACGAATTCAATATCAGCCGATGTAATTGCTAATGCTGGGAGTGGGACCAATGGTAACATTGGAACCTTATTATACAACTTCTGAATGGTTTGTTCGCCGGTTGCGCCGTCTGTTACGACACGATTCATTTCTACATCAAGTGAACGCGCTACGGTGTTACCATCCTTGTCCTTCATAAACGCAACTTCTTGAATGTACTGCCATGTTACATCATTTAATTGTGCTTGCCCTTTCGCCATACCAACGAGTGGTGATACGATAAGTTGCTCAATTGGAAGCCCAGCAAATTGGTCTGCTATTGACATACGGTGTTCTCCAGAGAGTATTATTAGTTACAAAACCGTTTATTTAAAATTAGCTATATCTTTATAACGACCTTTAATCTTGTCTATCTGTTTAATTGTGTCGGTAAATTTTTTCTTAACATCGGAACCTACACTGAAGTTAAAAACCGTTTGACAATACGGACATGTAGACATAGGATTTTTCATAATAAATTGCAAAGTAAGCCCCAAGGGTGCTCTGCATGAAGGACATGGTAACGCCATATTACTTTAACAATCCATAGTATTTTTTAAAATGCGCAATGCGGTCATCTAATCCAATTGTACCGCCGTTTACCAACTTGGTAACTTCGGTGGTTACGGAGTCACCATCGCCTTTATCGCACACCTTATTAATGTTGCGTGAATTCCAATACCATGCGGCTGATAATAATGGATACTTGGTGGCAACCAATTCAGGGGTTGCAATAATATCTTCATCAACAACTTTATCAAAGGCTTTGTAATTTACTTTGCCGGTTAATTGAATATAGCCACGACCACGATACTTGAAGCCATCGCCAGAAGTTTCTGCGCCGTTATCCATACGATTGGCGTATACTAAATTAGCAATTTGTTCTGGCTTGCGTTCGTATTCAATTGCTTTTTGTTCTGTTGGAAAATACTTTTTGAAAGTAATCATTAATGATTTTGCACTATAATTTAAGTTTTCTGTAACCGCCTTGAAATCATTACTTTCGTGAGCGCACTGTGATAAGAAATGGCATAATCGTAATGGCGTATTGATTTGAAATTTTTCCATTACCGCAGGAATTTGCGTAACAACAGCATCGGGAACCATACCTTTTAACTTACCCAAATCAATAGAGCCTACCACAGGGGCAGGAGTAGCTGCGGCTGTTGGTGCAGCGGTTTCTTCTGCAAACAATTTATTCCACGTACCCGTACCAACAATGCCGTCTGCCGTTAACCCATTGGCAGACTGCCATGTTTTTACCGCCTTTTCAGTACCAGGACCAAAACCACCATCGGCAGCTAATCCTAATTTTTCTTGAAGTTTTTTAACATCATCGCCTTTTGAACCAACTTTTAATAACATAGTACGCTCCTATTCTTCGGTAGAGTTCAACGACCAGTACGCCAAACGCTGCGCATAGACTTCGATAGAATGATCTTTGGTGTCGCCCATTATTTTACTAAGCAACCCACCCCAAAAACCGACCACAAGCCGGATTATTGTTTTAAGTTTCTTTTTCTTTTCCATTTCTGGTGTTACAATACCATTACCATCAATGTGATGCATAGTACCACAATGTGAATAAAATGGTGGGGGTGGAACTTTAGTAACAATATCACCATCATTAACCCATCTATGATGTGGAACTAATTTATCTAATTCTTCCACATAAGTCTTATCACCAACGCGAGGACTGCCATAGGTAAATAATGCACGTGGGGTTTGTAGTTTTGGTTCTAACGCACATCTGCGAGCAATTAATGTTGCCATTGCTGCACCTAAACTATGTCCGGTGACCCAAATCTTTTTACGGGCTACTTTTGCGCCGACCACGGCAGTTACAATGGGTTCCCATAGCTTATCAGCATAGCTTTTAAATCCAACGTGCACTTTGCCGCCGCCATTATGGGGCTTCACTCGATCAATACTCAAGTCAGCGGAAATATCAGACCATTGGTTTGGTTGTGTGCCCCGGCATACAATAATAAAGTCTGATTCGTCTTCTACAATGTAGGCTTCTGCATCTTTATTGCTGATAAATGTGGCAAAGTATCCTAATTTTTTAAATAATTTTATACCGTCGGCTGGTTCTTTATAGCCAAACGCGCTCAATTGAGCGAATAGTGCACTTTGCTCTGCAAAATTTTTGTCTGTAATCATAACAATTCCAATTTTTTAAAGTATTAAACGAGAACCTATCAATAAAGTATTCATAGGTTTTTGCCCATCACTAAACATTACGCGCCACGCAACAGTTGCTCCAAATCGCTTGGTGAGTTTATAATCAAATGACGAGCCAATCATTTCTCCAACTTTGTCACTCTTGGTAAATCCTGTCATCGTATTGTAAGATAACGGTGAGGCAATTACGAACACCTGCGGGGAAACCGTCAATCGAGAATTCACCACAATTGGTGGGTGCATCCAAAATAATACAGCAGAGGTTGCCCAACTGCTATTATATCCTTGTGTATCAACTCGAAGTGTATCCGATGACTTATAAATATAATTTGACGAGCCGTAACCCATCATTTGCTGCACAATTTTTGCACTATCGGTAATTACTAGGTGCTCTCCGTTTGGCGTAAATAGCCCAATTGCCCCTAAACTTATACCATATACCCCAAATGTTGGGTGAGGCTTTACCCAGGTGTACCCTATCATTTCCATTAAAATACCTTTTAAATAGGCACTGGTAAACGAATGGCTACTAATACTATTTAATTTGCCTTTTTTAAAATTCATTTTAGTATAGGACAGCGATATCGCCCCTTGGTCAAGCGTAGACCACAACATTCCCGTGGCTCCATAGCTCTTATCGCCCATAAGGGAAGATTGCGAAACACCAACGGTTACAATTTCAGCAGGACCACCAGATGCTTGCTGGGCGATTGACAAGTCGGAGGCCACCATAATTGGATTTGCCCGAGCTTCTTCTTTTTTCTTTTCGTCTTTCTTTTCTTCCTTTTTGTCTTCTTTCTTTTCGTCTGATTTTTTCTCATCAGATTTCTTTTCCTCAGACTTGCTTTCCGATTTTGATTCAGATTTACTTTCACTTTTAGTTTCTGATTTACTTTCAGTCTTTGTCTCAGTTTTTGCTTCAGTCTTAGGTTCAGGAGCAGGTTCTGATTTTGCCGCAGGAGCAGGTGCCGCTTCTGTCTTGGGCGTGGGGGCGGGAGCAGGAGCAGGGGCAGGAGCGGCGGGTGTTGGTGGTGGGGGAGCAGTAGGCACGGGAACAGGAGCAGACGCTGCCGCTGTTGCTGCACCACTTGCTGCGCTACCTGCCGCCGAGCTTGCAGAACTGCTTGCGGCACCAGACGCCGCCGATGTTGCCGCAGAAGAAGCGGCAGAGGATGCCGCAGCACTAGCAGCAGAGCTTGCTGCTTGAGTTGCTGCTGATGTTGCGGCTTGTGTTGCAGTTTGTGTGACCACGGGATTATTAATCACGGGGCACGGGACTGATACTGTTATTTTATTAATCCATGCGAGTAAATCACCAGCAGCAGCTTGAGCAGCGGTGAAAATTTTTACTTGACTTCTATACATAATCACCACACCAGGTCCATTAATAGAAAATGTTGCTGTTTGAACTTGGTTATTACATGGGTCTATCCATGTTTGTACAACGACCTGTGCTTTCGCAGAACAGGCCATAACTAAATTAAGTAGACCAAATAACAGATACAGTCGTAAAAACTTCATTTATTAAAACTTGACCACGATGCCGTAGAAGTTAGTCCACTTGGTGCCAATCTTAAATACATTATAACCAAGATGAATTTGCTTTAAGCCAACTACAAGACCTGTACCGATTGCTGGCTCCCAACTCTTTGCCGTTCCATTATACAACATTGATGGAAGTGCAACGCCACTCACAGAAAGCTTATCACCAATTGCTACGGTGAATGCTGGGCGTGATACAACTGATACTGCATAGCTGTTATCTTTCCCAAACGAAAGCATTGCTTCGCCCGATGCCTTTTGTGCGTGTGCTACTGATGAACCGATTACAAGTGCTGCAACTGCTAAAGTTAACTTTTTCATGCATACCTCCTGATAAGTTAACGTAACCTAATTAAGTTCATCGGGAATACCGATGACAATTATTATTTTTTAAAAAGTCCTTTCTTGACCATGCGAGTTAAAATCTTTGCTGCGGCATCTTCCAAGGCTTTCTTGGTTGATGTTCCAATCGTGCTTTGATTAAACTTTACTTCACTGAAATTTGCATCATTCATGAGTGTTAATTCACGGACTGTCTTGGCTTCACCTAATCCCGACCCCGTGAAATATTCACCTGTTTCAGCATCTACAAACTTCACTTGCAACCCTAATCGGGTGACCATGGTGTTTTTTACACCATCTTTCAAATTCACTGTTTCATCTTCAGACACCGAGAAATCATAGACTTCAATGTATACAAAATAATGGGCAAGGCGAATCTTTCCTGCTCCATCCAACTTGTCTTTAGTGAATCCTGATTGCGAGGCTTGAAACTGCTTCACCATTCTGTTCTTGATTTCCGTCTTATCTTCAGTGAAGGTAAACCGATTGGTTTCTTCCAAGAATTCTACAACGATATTGGTAACACCTAATCCCACACGTTTATCTTTGAGTTCAGGATATTGGGCAAACACTTCATCACCAATACCAATATTCAAGAGTTGCACAGGAATCTTGGGACCATTATAATCCATGAGAGAATCAATGCTCACTTTTTTTTCAAACGATGCTTTATACTCTTCCGTTTTGGTTTTACCGATTACTTGGGCTGATAGAATTGCGGGCACAAGAAGCAGCAATAATAATTTTTTCATATTATTCTGGGTCAGGTAATCCAGCGTCTGCTGCCGCTTTTGCTTTTGTATGTTCTGTGGGCGAGAACTTTTCCACTCCAGCAATACCAAATGAACCTAACGTAATTAATTCAAATCCGTGATAGATGAAGTCTTGAATTTCTAATCTCATACCAAAAATACCGGTGCCAATATCTGCCATAGCAAATAATGTCATGACAGCAAACGCCATAAACCCAATAATGGTTTTTTCGTTATAATCACTGCTGTTCTTAAAAATATCTTTAAATGCCATTGCTATGCTCCGTAAAATCTGTGATTAATCGTTAACCTTTTTTGAGTGAAACCAAAAATCCACAACCTTACTAAAATTACCAATCAATGCACCCAATAATAATAACAACAGTTCTTTCCATTCAGGTTCAATTGCATGTCCACTATCCAGATGAATCGACATGAGTACACCAACTGCTACTGCGCAAAAACTTCCGACAACAAGTAATGACACCCACCAACGGCGATTTGCGAGGACTTCTTCTGTATTTTTTACTTTACCACTTGGGTTCTTTTTTCGTCCAGCCATCTTTCTTCTCCTCTAGTTTTTTAGCAGGTGCTGCACCGGCGCCACTATTTGATTGACTATTATTAATGATGATGCTTGGCGCAACGGCGGCGGCAGGAGCAGGAGCGGCTTCTTTCTTTTCTCCACCACTAATTTTATTGACAAGCAATCCAGTAAGTGCGGTTACAAGTAATGTTACGCCACTGATAATCGCTTTTTTGATACCCGACATGGTACTTTCTTCTTTTTTTTCTTCAGACATATATGTCTCCTAATGCTTAATGATAATGGGAACTTTTGTTGAATTGCCTGCTGTGTCTATGAGATTTAAATCATACGCTCCATCTGGAACGGTTGAATAATCCAACTCCATCAATACATCTTCACGGTCTGCGGTAACCCCGTGAGTTTTTATAATATTATTAGTGATATCCGTTAGTTGCAAACTATACTTGGCACCCGGAGTAACAATTAAATGTATAGTCAATTTTCCTGAGATAATATTACTTGATATTTGCGCAATCACAGCAGAATATGATATTGCGCCTAAATTAATACCGTTACTTATGATTGGTTGTGTTGGGAATGCTGAATCGTGAATACATCCCGTGGTTAACACGGCTAATACTGCATATGTGATTGTATTTTTCATGGTTTTAGAAAGTTGTTTGCGCCAATCAATTTAATTAGCGTGGTGTTAAGTGTTATATCAACTGCGCGTCCTTTGTCATCAGTGGCATCCATAACAGGAGTAATGGTGACTGCACTATTGATATCTATTCCTGCTTGTAGTGAAGTAAATTGTAGTTTAAATGGTGTTGTCTTTCCCGTGATGGTATTTTTCAC
>Ga0209596_1004267_pt1 | contig 10969 bp, 8 predicted proteins | sample M_130807_MF_Meta_FD_187314 | JGI IMG/M metagenome (GOLD analysis project Ga0209596, IMG submission 187314) | Freshwater microbial communities from Lake Montjoie, Canada to study carbon cycling - M_130807_MF_MetaG (SPAdes) (version 2) | ecosystem: Environmental > Aquatic > Freshwater > Lake...
GTGCTGAGTTTCGACGTCGGATCAAAGGAGCGCGCCGCGACGTTCCTCGGTGCGCTGACGTTGGTCCGTGAAGCCACGAGCTTTGGTGGGATTCACTCGACCGCCGAGCGTCGTGCCCGCTGGGGCGGCGACGCGGTGACCGATGGTTTTATCCGGTTCAGCTGCGGGATTGAGGCCACCGAAGATTTGATGGCCGACATTCAGCAGGCGCTCGCTGCGGCTGGCCTTTGACGGGGCGGCTGGAGTTTTTCGGCGGAGCTTCCTGATATGACGAAGCTTTGCATCCTGATTGGTACGACCGTTGGTGGGTACGCTGGGTGGGCAATCGGCGCGTCGATTGGCATCTTCACTGCGTTTACCGTCAGCATGATTGGGACAGGCGTTGGCTTTTATTACGGGCAGAAGATTGGGAAGCGTTACGAGCCATAGTTTTGGTGCGCCCCCCCCCTGCAGATGCGAGGACAGTGATGATGACCCGGTTCATATTGTCATACGTCAAGCCAGCGACGGCAATGCTGTGCGTCGCGGTAGGCGTTGTTCAAAGCCAGGGCACCCCGCCGAAGGCGGATTCGACCGCCAAACAGATGGTCGAGTTTTCGGTCTCCGAGATGGCGACACTGACGGCCGGGAGCGCTGTTCCGCGTTATCCTTCCGCACTACAGGATGCCGGCACCGTTGGCGTTGTTGTGGCGCAGATGGTTGTCGATACGAACGGCACCGCGATCGAGACCACCCTCAAGGTCGTGCGTGCGACCGATCCGGCATTTGTAGCAGCACTGAAGGAGGCGATGCCTGGACTCCGCTTTTCGGCTGCACGCGTTGACAATCGGCGCGTCAAGCAGCTCGTGCAGATTCAGTACCGTTTTCTGCTGCCGGGAAAAGCGGCACCGGCGGATACTCTTACGACAAAATCTCCAATACGCCAGTTCGACGTAACGATCACTGGCATTACGAAGTAGCGCGTTCGGATCATCTATGGGGATGCTCGCGATTAGCTTTACTCGCGAGCGTCCCTTTCCCTTTTCTCGGAGCCCTGAATGCCGCGCGTGATTGTGATAGGCGCAGGCGCAGCGGGCTCCGTGGCGGCAATCTTCGCGGCTCGTGGCGGTGCGGAGACGATTCTGCTCGAGGGAAGCGTTGACGGTGGCCGCAAGATCCTCATTAGCGGCGGAGGGCGTTGCAACATCCTCCCCATGGTCGTTGACGAATCGCGCTACGTGACAGATTCCTCACCGAATGTGCTGCGCAAGATGCTCCGCGCATGGCCCGTGTTGGATCAGCGCGCGTTCTTTGAAGACGACCTCGGCATCCCGCTCGCCGAAGAGCACGAATCGAACAAGCTGTTTCCCGTATCCAATAAAGCGCGCGATGTGCGCGACGGATTGTTGCACGCGGCGAAGTCCGCTGGTGTTCGAGTGCTACACGATCATCGCGTCGTATCATTTGCTCAGGTTGCGGAGGGTTGGGACGTCACGCTAGCCAACGGCGAGTCGCTCCACTGCGATCGACTGGTCGTGGCGAGCGGAGGGCTCTCCGTTCCCGCAACCGGCTCCGATGGCGCGGGGCTTGCCATGCTTGAGAGGCTCGGCTACGAGTTGAACCCTCGATACGCAGCGCTGACGCCGATTACCGCGGCTCCCTCGGCGTACACCGAGCTCTCCGGCCTCTCGCTCACAGTAACGATCACCGCTAAAAGCGCGGAGCGATCGGCTAAGGCAACGGGTGGCTTCCTCTTCACGCATCGTGGCTACAGCGGGCCATCGGTGCTCAACGTGTCGCATGTGGTCGTGCGAGCGCGAGCGCTGGGAGCAAACGCCACTCTGACAGTGCAATGGACCCCTCTGCTTGACGCCGATTGGGAGGCTCGCCTCAAGCCGCAGGGGGTGCGCACTGTGACCGGCGCGTTACGCGCTGAGTTGCCAGACCGATTGGCTGCGGTTTTGATAGCCGCAGCGGTGGTTGATCCGTCGCGACTGCTGTCCGAACTGCGCCGCGAGGAGCGCCTGCGCCTTATCGACACGCTCGTGCGCGGCGACCTCCCCTGGAACGGCGATGAGGGCTACAAGAAGGCTGAGGTGACCGGTGGTGGTGTGGCGCTGAGCGAGGTGCAGCCTCGCTCGATGGAGAGCCGCCGGCATCCGGGGCTCTACCTATGTGGTGAAGTGCTGGACGCGTTCGGGCCGATTGGCGGTTATAACTTTCTGTGGGCCTGGGCGACCGGGCGCGCGGCCGGACTCGGCGCAGCCGCCGCCGCAGCCGCAGTAGCCGCAGCAGGCTGAGCGAGCCACGACCGAACAACGAACGGGGCCGACGGCTTACTCGCCGACGGCCCCGTTCGTTGTTTAGCGCTCAGACGCTAGTAGCGCGGCTTTGTTGTGCGCGGAACCTTGCCGCAGTTGGCGGGCCAGGTGGCCGGCCAGGTACCCGGCGAGCGGTCTCGCTTGATGAAATCCGGATCTTCGGAGGCTAAGTAGGCCATCGTTGCCGCGAGCGTCGCGTTGTGCTTGAGGTCGTCAAACACAACCTTGTCGTACGTGTCGCGGTTGGTGTGCCACGTGTAGGTGCTGTAGTTCCAGCCCACCGCACCCATGCCGAAGCTTGGCGTGCCGAAGCAGGCAAACACAGCTCCATCCGTCCCCCCGGGGTTGCCGGTCGGGACGTCGTTGAAGCTCCAAGACACCACGTTCGGGCTCAGGCTGTCAGTAAAGAAGCTCGGTAACTTGGAATACCAATCGCGGAGGTGCGGACCGATATTCGTGAGACCGCTCGACGAGAGCGACTGCACGCGGCCGGTGCCGTTATCCTGATTGAAGAGCGCCTGAAGCCCCTTCATCACTTCCGGGTGATCTTCGGTGAACGCCGTCGAGCCGTTGAGCCCCTGCTCTTCACTCGCCCAGTGTCCGACCATGATCGTGCGCTTCGGATGCGGATACGCCTGCTTCAGGATGCGCATCGCTTCCATGGCCATCATCGTACCGGTGCCGTTGTCGGTCGAGCCAGAGCCACCATCCCACGAGTCGAAGTGTGCCGAGAGCATGACGTACTCGTTCGGCTTCTCCTCGCCCTTGATGACGCCGATCGTGTTGAACGCCGGCACTTCACCGAGCAGTTCAGCGGTCACGTCGAGGCGTACCATAGGCTTCTGATTGTTCTCGGCGAGACGGAACACGAGGCCGTAGTCCTCGCACTCGAGCGTCACAGCCGGTGCCTTGGTGTTGTAGCTCTCGAAGATTTCGATGGTACCCCAACCGCCCGTGCCCTGTGCCGCGCCGCCGCCGAAGCCGCCACGACCAGCCGCAGCCGCCGCATTGGATGCCGCCGGGCCACCGCCACGCATGTTGTTCGGATTCGGCGCTGCGCCCGCCGCACCGCCACGTCCACCGCCTGCGCCACGACCGCCACCCTGGCCACCGGCCGAGGCGAAGACGTTGGCGAAGCCGCTGAGCTTGGTGCGCGAGCTGATCACGCCCGCCTTCTCGAGGCGCATGCCGAGCGTACCGGTCCCGAGCGCGAGGCTATAGCCCGTACCGCGATAGAGCTTGGTGCTGTCCGGACGCCCTTCGGCATTGGTCATCACGGCCCATTCACGGTTCATGATCGATACGGCGGTATCCATGCGCGCCTTTGATTCCGGCGTCGCGAACTTGATCCAGTCCTCGGAGGGGCGGCAGGTCGGATACTCAGGCGAGAGGAGGACGATCTTCCCCTTCGCCTTGGGCAGCCACTTCACGAACTCGGTGCTATCGGCGAACTTCGGCAGGACGATTGCCTCTGCCGTAACCGGTGCGCCCTTGGTTCCCGGGCTCCAGGCGAGCATGGTGCCCGCGAGCGAGCGGGTGCGGGGCTGCACGAGGTCAATATGGGAAGTCCCGCGCTTCCAGCCGCGCCAAGTCCCGTAGTTCTCACGACGGGCCTCGATCCCCCAGGACTTGTAGGTCTTGATGACCCAGTCGCTGGCGGCGACCATGCCCGGGCTTCCCGTCAGGCGGGGTCCGATGGAATCGAAGAGCGTCTGCGAGAGCTGCTGGACATGCGAGCTGTCCATACCCATACGCCAGATGCGCTGAACAGTGGCATCCGAGGTCGGGAACTTGGTCGTCTGGGCGGCCAGCGAGCTGGCCCCCATTAGAACAGCCGCGACGAACGAAAGCGAACGAGAGAGGTTAGTCATTGGAAGGCATGGTGACGGAGGACGTGCCGCCAGCGGCGGCGAAAGGAGCCCAGCCTTGGAAACTACGCACGGGACGACTCCGCGCCAGACGGCCGGAGGGCCTCAGGCTGCCGGACAGGCCCCCAAAGGGCTTTGACGGTCAGCTAGCGGCTAACGCCCTCCCCTGCCTCTTCGTATTTTTACAGACTGGGACGTGTACCCAACACCCTGACCTACGCGAATATGAACAGATCCTTAGCACTTCTCCTTGCCGCTACGGCCGTCATGGCTCCGTCCCGCCAGCTCTCCCGCGAACGCACGATTGAGGTTGCTCGATGGGAGCAGCAAGCCCGCAACGTGACAATCACGCGCGATGACTGGGGCATTGCCCACATCCACGGCAAGACGGACGCCGATGCCGTGTTCGGCATGATTTACGCACAGGCCGAGGATGATTTCAATCGCGTTGAAACGAACTTTATCAACTCGCAGGGGCGACTTGCTGAGGCCGAAGGCGAGGCTGAGGTGTGGCGCGACCTGCGGATGAAGCTGTTTATCAATCCGGATTCGATGAAGGCCAAGTATGCGGGCAGCCCGGCGTTCCTGAAGACGCTGATGGTCGCGTGGGCGGACGGCATCAACTTCTATTTGTCGAAGCACCCAGAGGAGAAAGCGCGTGTAATTACCAAGTTTGAGCCTTGGATGGCGCTGACCTTTAGCGAAGGGAGCATTGGCGGCGACATTGAGAAGATCAATCTGGCGCAGCTGGCCGCGACGTACGGCGGAGCGAACGCTGCCCCGCTGCCACCGAGCGATAATAGCGCGGGAGAGTACGTTGAGCCCACCGGTTCAAACGGGATAGCCGTAGCACCGTCGAACACCACGAATAAGCGCGCCCTGTTGCTGATCAATCCACACACGTCGTTCTTCTTCCGGTCGGAGCTGAAGATTGAGAGCGAAGAAGGATTGAACGCCTACGGTGCGGTCACGTGGGGGCAGTTCTTCATCTATCAAGGCTTTAACGACCGCACCGGCTGGATGCACACGACGAGTAACGTCGATGACACTGATGAGTATCTCGAAACGTTGACGCAGAAAGACGGGAAGTGGTACTACAAGTACGGGAATGGCGAGCGTCCCGTGACCGTGGAGAAGATCGTGGTGCCGTACAAAACTGCGACCGGAATGGCACGTAAGGAGTTCAGTGTGCTGCGGACCCATCACGGTCCGTTGGTGCGGAAGCAGGATGGCAAGTGGGTGGCGATTCGCATTATGCAGGAGCCGGTGAAGGCGCTGACGCAATCGTACACGCGGACCAAGACGCGCAGCTACGCCGACTTTCGCAAGTCGATGGAGTTGCACACGAACTCCTCGAACAACACGATCTACGCCGACGCTGATGGAACGATTGCCTACTTCCATGCGAACTTTATCCCGAAGCGCGACCCGAAATTCGACTGGAAGCGCCCTGTCGACGGGAGTGATCCGGCTACCGAGTGGGGCGCATTGCACGGTGTGGAAGAGAGCCCATTTCTGAAGAACCCAGAAAGTGGCTGGCTGTACAACACGAACAACTCTCCGTGGACCGCGTCCGGGGCGAGCAGCCCGAAACAGGAGAGCTATCCCTCATACATGGACGTCGGAAGCGAGAACGCACGCGGCCTTCATGCGGTGCGTGTGCTGAGCGGTCGCAAAGATTTTTCCATCGAAAACCTGCGTGCGGCGGCCTACGACAGCTATCTGCCGGCCTTCGCGGCGATGGTCCCTGGCTTGCTGAAGACCTACGACGCAGCTGCCGCCACAGACCCGCTGAAGGGCAAGCTCAAGGATCAGATCGAGATTCTGCGGAAGTGGGACTATCGCTGGGCCAGCGCCAGTGTTGCCACCTCGCTCGCCGTCTACTGGGGTGAGGCGCTTGGTCGACTCGTCGCCGCCGATGCACGAAGCACGCCGGGCGGAACCGACGAGTTCATGATGGCTGGAAAAGCTGATCCGGCAAAGCAGCTGCAGGCGCTCGCGAATGCCACAGACAAACTGACGGTCGATTTTGGCAAGTGGGCCACGCCGTGGGGAGACATCAATCGTTTTCAGCGCCTGACCGCGGACATTGTGCATCCGTTCAACGACGCTGGCGCCAGCATTCCGGTCGCCTTCGCATCCGCTCGCTGGGGCTCGCTCGCATCGTTCGGCGCCCGCGCCTATCCGCAGACCAAAAAGTGGTACGGTACGAGCGGCAACAGCTTTGTGTCGGTGATCGAGTTTGGCGACAGCGTGCGCGCTCGGGCTGTATCCGCCGGTGGCGAGAACGGGCATGTCGGCAACAAGCACTTTATTGATCAGGCGGAGCGTTATGCCACAGGAAATCTCCGAGACGTGTATTTCTACGCGAACCAGCTCAAGGGACACACCGAGCGCGCGGCGTATCACCCGGGCGAGTAAGCTCGGCGCTTGCCCTATACGAACGTTGCACGGGTACGACTCACCACGATCGACGTCTTCACATTCGTCAGGAACTCCTATGACCCGTCACACCGTCCACACATTTCGCGCCCTCGGCGTCGCGCTGACTGTTGCGAGTGTCAGCAGCGCTTGCGGCCGCTCGAGCGGCACGAGCATCGACAATACGCCGGTTCCGGCCGAGGCGCTCGCCGCTTTTGATACGGCCACCGTGATGCAGCATATCCGCGTGCTCTCGGCGGATTCGCTGATGGGCCGCGGCCCCGGCACTGCTGGCGAAGAGAAGTCGGTGGTGTACCTCGAGTCACAGTTCAAGGCGATGGGGCTAAAGCCCGGAAATCCCGACGGCAGCTATATCCAGAAGGTTCCGCTGGTCGGTATCACCGTCAAGAACTCCCCCACCCTGACCTTCACCAAGGGAGGCACGAGCACCGCGCTCAAGTGGCACGACGACTACGTCGCCTGGACGAAGCACGTGACACCAACCGCGTCACTCAAGAACTCCGAGCTGGTGTTCGTTGGCTACGGCGTTGAAGCACCGCAGTTTGGTTGGGATGACTTCAAGGGTGTTGATCTCACCGGAAAAACGATCGTCGTACTCGTGAACGATCCGCCGGTCGCCGATACGGCGATCTTTGGCGGAGCGCGGATGACCTACTACGGGCGATGGACCTACAAGTACGAACAGGCGATGAAGCACAAGGCCGCTGGCGTGCTGATTGTGCATCAGACCGAGCGCGCAGGCTATCCGTTCGAGGTCGTCCAAGGGAAGACGGCTGAGCAGTTCGACCTGGTCACGCCCGACAAGAACATGAATCGAAGCGAGGTTGAGGGGTGGATTTCGCTCGACCAAGCCAAGGCACTCTTCACGCTAGCCGGACAAGACTTCGCCGCCCTCGAGCGCAAGGCGGCAAGCAAAGACTTCACGCCTGTGCCGCTCGGCGTGACCGCGAGCGTCACCTTGCAGAACACGCTTCGCACGGTGGATTCGCGGAACGTCGTGGCGATGCTCGAGGGGTCAGACCCGGCGCTCAAGAATGAGTATGTGATCTACACCGCTCACTGGGATCACTTCGGGATCGGCGAGAAGGTAAAGGGCGACTCGATCTACAACGGTGCCTCGGACAATGCGACTGGAACGGCGGGGTTACTCGCCATGGCCAAGGCGTTTGCTGCCGCCAAGACCGCGCCGAAGCGTTCGATTCTCTTCCTGTCCGTCACGTCAGAAGAACAGGGACTGCTGGGCTCACAGTACTACGGCATGATGCCGCTGTACCCACTCAATGTGACGCTCGCCAATATCAACATGGACGGGCTGAACACCTGGGGCAAAACGAAGGACGTGGTCGTCGTCGGACTCGGCGCGTCGGATCTCGATGATTACGCCCGTGCGGCCGCGGCTGAACAAGGCGGACGCTCGTTGCGAGGCGACGCAGAGCCGGAAAAGGGGTTCTACTATCGCTCCGATCACTTCAACTTCGCGAAAGTTGGCGTGCCGGCGTTCGATCCTGAGTCAGGGATTGAATACGTGGGTAAGGATGCCGCTTACGGCCGCAAAACCCGTGATGAGTACACGGAAAACGATTACCACAAACCGTCGGACGAGATCAAGCCGGGCTGGGAGTTGTCAGGTGCCGTGCAGGATCTGCAGCTGTTCTTCACGATTGGCTATCGCGTCGCCAGTGCCACACGGTACCCTGAGTGGAAAGCAGGCAATGAGTTCAAGGCGATTCGGGATAAGTCGCTCAAACCGTAGTGTTTACGCGACGCCCGCCCTTTAACCCGTAACGATATGACTATCGCCAGCTCCTGTCGCGCTATCGGTGCCAGCGCCTGGATTGGACTCAGCCTCACGGCGTGTGGCACAGGCTCCGCGCCACCCAAGCTGGGCAGCACTCCTGTTGTTCCAGCTATGGTAGCTGCTGTCCATGCGATCATTCCGGCGCCGAGCAGTATTGTGATGGCGACTGGGCAATCGTTCTTGATTGACTCGTCGACGACAATCACGGTGGACGCGCCCGGCGCGCAGCGCGTGGAGGCGCAGCACGTGGCCGACCAACTGGCCGCGTTGCTTTGGGCACCCGCTGAGCGAGCGCGCCGAGCTGCTCTCGCGGCGCCATCAGGTACGATTCAGCTGACGCTTGATCCTGCGCACGTGGAGTTAGCAGCCGAGGGGTACAGGCTGGATGTCACGAGTGCCGGCGTCCGTATTCTTGCCGCAACACCAGCTGGTCTGTTCTACGCCACGCAGTCGCTTCGGCAGTTGCTCCCAGTATCGGTCGAGTATCCAGCTGCTGCACAGCGCGTACTGCGGCTCAATGCCGCGACCATTCGCGACGAACCGCGATATGAATGGCGAGGCGCGATGTTGGACGTCGCTCGGCATTTCCTCCCATTGCGCGACGTCGAGCGCTTCGTAGATCTGATGGCGCTCTACAAGCTCAATCGCCTCCACTTGCATCTCGCCGACGACCAAGGCTGGCGGATTGAGATTACTTCACGTCCACATCTGACCGCCGTTGGCGGGAGCACGCAGGTAGGAGGTGGTGCGGGCGGCTTTTATACCCAACGCGAGTATCGCGAGTTGGTTGCCTACGCAGCGGCGCGCTTCATCACGATCATCCCGGAAATCGACATGCCGGGACACACCAACGCAGCGCTCGCGAGCTATGCGTCGCTTAATTGCGACAACACGGCCCGCGCGCTGTACACGGGCACAGAGGTCGGCTTTAGCTCGTTCTGCGTCGAGCGTGATTCGACTTATGCGATTGTGTCCGACGTTGTGCGCGAGCTGAAGTCGTTATCGTCAGGCGGCTATTTCCACATGGGAGGCGACGAAGTCAAAACGCTCACGTCCGCGCAGTACCGAAGTTTCGTCGAGCGGGTTCAGGGTATTGTCACCCAGAACAACATGCGCCTGATTGGATGGGCCGATATCGCGCCAGCGCGGCTCTCACCGAACACGATCGTGCAGCATTGGTCCAGGGATTCGCTGGCGCTGCACGTTGCTCGCGGTGGGAAAGTCATTGCGTCACCAGGGTCTAAGACCTATCTCGACATGAAGTACGACAACGCCACCACACTCGGTCTCAGTTGGGCGGGACGGATTGAGGTCAAGGACGTCTACGATTGGGATCCGACACTCGTGACGGGCGCGACACCGGCCTCCCTGTTAGGGGTGGAGGCACCGCTCTGGAGCGAGACAGTCACGAAAATCGCCGATGCGGAGTTCCTCGCCTTTCCCAGACTTGCGGCTATCGCTGAGATCGGCTGGACGTCGCGCCGTGCGCGCGTTTGGGAGGATTTCAGATTACGGCTCGCAGCACACGGCCCTCGTCTGCAGGCGCTCGGCGTGAACTTCTACCGCTCGCCGCAGATCCCGTGGCCCTAAACGATAAGTCGATAAGTCGGCGAACGCTCCTGAACCGACTCGTCGCAGCCGGTACCGCGCTGAGTGGAGTTGGCGCGGCGCTCTCGACATTCGCTTCATCTGCTGAAGCTAAAGGAATCGCGGGCAAGCGCCGAGCCGCCGACTTTACGTTTGCGCGGCTGCGCTACGATTCGGGCGACTGGGACTACAATCCTAAAGTCTGCGCGAATGTGCTGGATTCCCTGATCCAATACACCACCATTCCGGTGCATGAACAAGAAGTCGTCATCACGGCCGACTCCACTGAGCTTGGCGCATTTCCCTTTGTCTTCATGACGGGGCACAAGCTCGTTCGGTTCAGTGCAAAGGAACGCGCTGGACTCGTTCGGTTTGTGGAAAGTGGTGGCCTGTTGCTATCAGACGACTGCAATCATGACGTCAACGGCTTGTTTGCCCAGTCGTTTGACGCGGAGATGCGAAAAGCGTTCCCTGCTGCTCCGGGACTCGCGAAGGTCCCGAAGGGGCACGCGATTTACACATCGTTCTTCACCTTTGACGGCCCCCCACAGACCAGCCATGAGGTGAATGGCTGGGGGGATAACGTCGTCCATGATTATGTGCGCGGGATCGAACGCGGTGGCCGACTCGGCGTGATCTACACGAATCAGGACTATGGCTGTGAGTGGGACTATTCGTGGAAGAACAAGCGCTTCCGTACAAAAGACAACACCAAATTCGCGGTGAACTTGGTGGTCTATTCGATGACCTGACGCGGTGGCGGAGTTTGTGGTGTCTGAGGCGTCTTTGGATCTGCCTTAGGATCAGCCTTCGGATCCGCCTTGGGGTCAGCCTTCGGATCCGCCTTAGGTTCGGCCCTCGGCGCCGCGGACTGCCCAGCCCCCGCTCCTGCACGCGGCTGAGCTCCAGGTCCCGCGGGTCCAGCATTGCCGCCACGCGGCGGTTCGGCGGACTGCTGTTGCTCTCGGCTCTGC
>Ga0209596_1004268_pt1 | contig 10967 bp, 21 predicted proteins | sample M_130807_MF_Meta_FD_187314 | JGI IMG/M metagenome (GOLD analysis project Ga0209596, IMG submission 187314) | Freshwater microbial communities from Lake Montjoie, Canada to study carbon cycling - M_130807_MF_MetaG (SPAdes) (version 2) | ecosystem: Environmental > Aquatic > Freshwater > Lake...
TAATAGATTTTTAGTTTCTTATGCAAAAGAGAACATCTATGACAGACAACTGATAGATTTGTATTTTGAAAAATATAAAGATAATGTAGAGTTGTACCCATGTCCGAGATTAATTGAGATGCTAAAAAGTTTATAGTTATATTTGTACCATTATGGCAGGACCAAAACCAAAAGGCAGAGATTACCCGTTGAGCATGACTCCGGAACCAGTAAATAGTTTGACATTAAGCAGAGCAAACGCTATTTCAAGAATGACTCCTGATGAAATGAGGAATAATTCTTTTGAAAAGTTTACTAAACAAACTAACCCAGTTCGTAATTTTAACAAAAACTCAAGCAGAGCTACCGTTATTAATCAAGACTCAATTATGAATAAAGCTGACAAAGAATCAAGTAAAGGATACAAGAAGGCAGCAGAAGCTGACAAAAAAACAAACGACTACAAAGGTAGAAAGTTAGAACAAAATTTAGCAAAGTATGGTGTAATGACAAATGAATTTGCAAAATACAACAAAGACACTAGAAAACGTTAACCTTAAAACAAAAATAAACTAAAAAGATGCGGCTATATGTCGCATTTTTTGTCTAAATTTGCGACAAAATGATTGTAAAAGAAATTGAATTTAACCAAGATAGACTGATGAGTGGCGTTCGCAAAATAGCGAAGGCGGTCAAGTCTACATTAGGACCAATGGGACAGACTGTCCTGATTGAGTCAGAGAATCACACACGTGGTATTGTTGTAACGAAGGACGGTGTCACCGTCGCCAAGTCAATTGTGCTAGACGATCCAATCGAGAACCTTGCGGTTACAATGATGAAAGAGGCCAGCGAGAAGACAGCGACAAGTGCCGGTGACGGGACATCAACGAGCATAGTACTCGCTGAAGCCATCATCGACGCTTACACAGCTGAAGGGATCGAGAATGACCCATCTGTACTGAGAGAGATATCGGTAGTATCAAAAGAGATTATCAAAGATCTGAGCGACATGGCTGTGCCAGTAACAAATGACAGCTTACTTGACGTGGCAACAATATCTGCGAACAACGATAAAGAGATCGGAGAGATTGTGGCTGACGCGTACATTAAAGTGGGCAAGGACGGAGCTGTGACTGTTGAGAATTCATCGACAAGCATGACATACTCTGAGGTGGTGAACGGGATGCGAATCAAGCGTGGCTACTCAAGTAAGTACATGGTGACAGACGAGAAGAGACAAGAAGCTGTGCTGGAGAACCCGTACATACTTATCTCAGATCAAGAGATAGCGTCACTACAGAGCATTGAGCACATCTTGGCAGAGGTGCACAGACAGAACCGCAGCATACTTATCATCTCTGAGATGGGAGAGAATGCGCTTAACTCATTGAATCTTAATAAGATGAAGGGAGTGTTAAAGGTTGCGGTGATCTTACCTCCACAGTTTGGATACAAGAAGCAGGACCTGATGTCTGACCTGGCAATTGCAACAGGCGGTAAGTATATCACTGATGACACTGGAGATGACTTCTCATTGATGACAATTAATGACCTTGGACAAGCAAATAAGGTCGTGGTTGGCAAAGATGCTAGTGTTGTGATCCTAAAGGACAGCGCAAGCGCGAAGGCACGCATTGATGAGATCAAAGGGATGACAACAGATGACCTGGCGTTCAGAGAAGAGCGTATTGCGAACCTTGCAGGGGGTGTTGCTGTCATTTATGTGGGTGCGAGCAGTGATATTGAGCAAAAAGAGAAGAAAGACAGAGTCGATGACGCGGTGTGCGCGACCAAGGCAGCCCTTGAAGAGGGGATACTACCGGGTGGTGGGTACGCATTGCTGTCAATTGTCGAGAAAATGTGGTCAAAGGACAAGCATAGTATTGCCAGAAAGATCATGGCAGCGGCAATTGTGGCTCCATTCTACATAATTCTTGAGAATGCAGGCATCAACCCTGACAATGCTGACATAATCAGAGAGCAGTTCATTCAGAACGGTCTTGGATACAATGTCAAAACAGCCTCTACAGGCGATTTAAAGGAGATGGGTGTCATAGACCCTTCAAAAGTTACAAAGAATGCCTTAGAGAACGCTGTGAGTGTGTCTACGACAATCTTGGGGACCAATTGTATCATCTATAACATGAGAGCTAAATGAGAGCTGTAAATAAATACATAATTATCAATCAAATCATCGAGGAGGCTAAGACCTCCTCTGGTTTGCTATTGACGAACGTCGAGAATGACGAGATGCGCTACGGCAAAGGCACCATTCTGAGCATTGGCAACGAGGTGCTGGCCGTTAAGGAGGGTGACCTCATATACTTTGACAAGCGAGGTGGGCACCAAGTGCGCATTGACGGTGTTGTGTACGGTGTGATTAAAGAGGCGGACGTCGTCGTGATTCTGGAGGATTAGTATCTCTCTTCATCCTGCGAAGGGCAATGTTGGTGACCTTCTTGACGTAGTGCTGATGGCCGCCAACTTGGACTTGCTTCTTGCCTTCTAAGATCTTATAGATGTCATCACAGATCCTCTTCCCTTTAAATGAGATGGTATAGAGGGTCCCGTAAGACTTATAGTTTTGCCTGAACTTAACGATATAGCCTTCGCGAAGGAAGCGATCAAACTTTGAGTTCTGATGTGTGAAGGTTGAGTCATATTGCTTAAAGTATGTCATAGTGAACGGGCGCTCTGCGTAGATGTACAAGAGCATATACACGTCAGTCTCCATTAACTTCATCTCAACTTGTGCCCAGTACTTTACAAGCCTCCAATATTTTAGGTAATTGTACTTGATAGGTTCGATTGGGGCAGGGATATGGTTCTTCGCTTCGCGTATCTTTTGTTTTTCAATTCTTTCTTCACATCGTTTGATTCCAGTTTGTTTCATATCAACAAAGATACTTATATTTGCATAAAATGCACGGACTAGGCGATACAATTGCAGCAATTATGGAAGCGACAGGCGTAAAGGCTGTTGTAAAGGCTATTGTGGGCGAAGATTGCGGATGTGAGGCAAGACAACAAAAACTAAACGAATTATTCCCTTATGGCAAAAGCGAAAACGGAGTCGAGCAAGAAGTTCACTCTGAAACCGAAGGCTAGTAGACCTGGCGTTCATAGTAAAAATAATAAGCCTGACAAAAAATATAGAGGGCAAGGGAAATAATATGGCAAAGTCTATACCTAAAACAACGACAGGCAAAGGTGCTAACTACCTCCCTACCAAAAGTGGGGCAGGCATGACCGCCAAAGGCGTGGCAGCATATCGCAAAGCTAATCCAGGCAGCACTTTGCGTACCGCAGTGACGGGTGATGTGAAGGCTGGAAGTGCTGACGCAAAGAGACGGAAGTCATTCTGCGCGCGCAGTGCTGGGCAGATGGCAGATTTCCCGAAGGCAGCGGCTGATCCCAATTCAAGATTAAGGCAGGCCAGAAAAAGATGGAAATGCTAAACCAAAAATAACTATATTTGTAGAAAATTATGGCATATCAAAAACTTCAGGGGTATAGAGCAGCAGCTGTCACCCCATCAAATACAGACTTCATTCCTTCAGTAATGAATGGCATCATTGACGGATGCGTTCTATACATTGGAACGGCAGGAGACATTACTGTTCAAACAGTTGGTGGTGATACAGTTTTATTTGCTAACCATCCAATTGGATATATGCCAGTACAAGTAAAACAAGTATTTGCAACCGGAACAGCGGCATCAAATATTGTAGCGATCTGGTAAGATGATTATTGGTATCATCATTGAAATAGCAACAATACTTGGCGTAGGGGGAGCACCTCCGGTGTCATGTTTTGCGACAACAAATTGGGATTCATATGTTGGCAATGACTGGAACTTGCTAAATGAAAATTATAATAATTGTTTATAAAAAATGGGAACTTCTTTAATAAATACAAAACCTAAAGATACATACACAGGCCTGTTAAAAACAGGAGATAATACTGCTCTTTCTGGTACATTAAAAACATTATCTGATGGCGCAGGCAATGACTTGCCGATGCAAGCATCAACATCAGCAGTAAATTTTACAAGTAAAGTAAGCGCTAACAGATTAGTAGAAGGCTTTACAAGTGTTGCTGCAAGCGGAACGCAGATTGTCTTAACTGTGTCATCTACACCAAGTTATGTTGTAACTGGTAGCGGTGGCCAAACAATAAAGTTGCCAGATGCTACTACATTAGACAATGGAACAACTTTTTACTTTAACAATAATCAGAGCAGTGGCGCAATCACAGTAAACAATAATAGTAATACTTTAGTTGCGTCAATTCCAAGCGGTGGTGACACAGTAATTACATTGTTATCAAACAGTATTGCTGCTGGAACATGGGAAAGGCACGAATTAGCGCCTTCAAATGTTAGCTGGTCTACAAACACATTAGATTACGCTGGATCAATTACTAGCGCTACATGGAATGGTGTATCTATTGCCGATAACAGAATAGCAAGCGCTGCAACTTGGAATGCAAAGCAAGATGCAATAATCACAGCAAACAGACAGACAGCTTCTTACACATTAGTGTCAGGTGACGCTAACAAGTTAGTTGAAATGAACGTAGCAAGTGCGAACAACTTAACTGTGCCAGCGTCAACATTTAGCGCAGGACAACAAATATTATTATCTCAATATGGAGCAGGGCAAACGACTGTTGTTGCAGGAGTAGGGATGACAATCAGAAGTAATGGTGCAAAGTTAAAGCTTAGTGCTCAATATTCGGGCGCAACTCTTGTATTTATCTCAGCATCAGAGTGTTACCTCTTTGGCGATATATCATTATGATTTTAGCAAGTCACGGAATAATAGCAAGTTCAATAAGTGGTGTAGATGCTGATTGGTTAGCATACTACAATAGAGTTATTGCTGCGGGTGGTTCGTTAACAACTACCGAACAAAATGCGACTAAACAATTGGTTGCTGATTTAAAAGCCAATTCTTTATGGACACCAATGAAAGCCATTTACCCAATGGTTGGGGCGAGTGCAGCAGCGTGTGCGCAGAATTTAAAGAGTTCAAGTTTTACGGGTAGTTTTAGTAGCGGTTGGACGTATGCAAGCACTGGAGTATTTACATCTAGTGGCTTTATGAATACCAATATAAGACCAAGTGAAATGTCACAAAACTCAATACATTTTGGTTTTTATAATAGAAATTCAGCAACAGGAACATATAAAATGGGAGTTTATGTAACAACTCCAATATTTAAAGGATGTTATTTAAGAGGAACAAACGCAACAAATGACAATTTAGTTAATGGGAGTGATGATTCTGGCTTATTTCAAAGAAGTAATGGTATGGTAGTAGCAAATAGAACAGACTCCCTTGATAAAATGGTTTTTAATAATGGTATCAAATCATCGAGAGCATCATTGTCTTTATCACCAGTAGATAATTTTACTTTTTATTTAAATGGAATTAACGCCGCAGGATCTTCTAGTAATACTGGTACTGCAGAATATTGTTTTTCCACTATTGGTGATGGTTTAACGGATACCGAAGCGTCTAATTATTACACTGCAGTACAAGCATTTCAAACAACCCTTTCACGTCAAGTATAATGATAGGATATATTTTAAGCATAGAACAAAAAGAGGCAATTCAAGGAGTATTTTTTGCGACTGATATTTTCTTTAATTGTATTCAAGATATCAATGATGTTTGGTTTTTATTTTTGTCAGAACAAGACAAAGAAATTTTACCTCAAGAATATTTATACCTTCTTGACTTACCTCAAGGCGAATACATACCTAAACCATCACCACCATTCCCAAGATGAAAAACCTTAACGATACTTCAGCAGACGGACTGGCAACAACGTCAATAATATCTTTTTTAGCAACCTTGTCAACACAAATGCAACCTATTATTTCTGCTATCGCTGGATTGATTGCTATCGTGAGTGGGTTATTTGCTATTCGTTATTATTATTTAAAATCAAAAAAATGAAAAAGTTCTTTGTAGATATGTTCTCCTCAAGCGATGGGGTATCTCATAAGAGAGTGCTCGGTGCTATAGGATTTGTATCTTTAATTATATATATGTTTATCTATAAAGAATTAAAAGCCATTGAGGCAGTAGAATACATATCTATCGCATACGGAATTGGAACAGTAGCAGAAAAGTTTAAGCCATATGCCAAAGAATAAAATAGTAGCGAAGAACAGTAGACCGGGCAGCAATAAAGCTACTGGCAGAGATTACTCATACGATAAAGCGTATCAGGCATCTCCTTCGCGCGTAAAATATCGTGAAGAGCTCAACAAAGAAGCGCACCAACGTGGCATCTATGGCAAGCGAGCAGCGAAAGGACTTGATCTCAGCCACAAGAAGGATGGGTCAGTTGTGATTGAGAAGACAAAAGCCAACAGAGCTCGCAACGGCAGCAGTGGACGTTCAACAAAGAAGTAGTATCTTTGTGGCATGATCCTAAGACCACCTAAAAACTTTAACGAGTACAGTGTCAGCGTTCCAATGTCAATTGACTGGATGCTTAAGACATTGCATAAGTTAGTAAACAATACGAGTGCGCCTACCCTAGATCAAGTAACAACCGCTGGCAATACAACGACAAATTCAATTGGTACAGGCACAATAACGGGTAACTCTGGAATTTCTCAATTTAAATTTAACACCGGAGCAGGTGGAGTTACACCAACAATTGCTGTAGGAAACACAAATACAAGTGGTAAGTTTGCAGCATTATTGGCTGGCACAGCTGGGGCTGAGTTTAACTTTGATATGAGTGGGTGGTTTGCAATTGCAGGGGATACAAAAGCCAATTACAATAGCAACAATTTAGGTTCTGGATCAGAAACATATTATCTTAGGATTGAAGGATCAACAGGTAATGTAGGCATTGGAACAGGAACACCAACGGTAAAGTTAGATGTCAACGGAGACATTAATACCAGCTCAACCTACAAGATTGGTGGTGTTTCAGGTTACACTGGCACGTTTACCGTACCAACAAATCCTCCTGGTCAACAAAACTTACATATTACAGGTGGTATTATTACTAGTGTAGATTAATGAAAAATAACTATCTTTGAAAACAATATGAAAAAAATGATCGTTGAAAAAGGCACAATGGAGAAGTATCCATCTAAGAAAGCCATGATGAAGCATGAGAAGTCTGAAGGCAAGACCATGCAAAAGAAAGAAGTTGTAATGATGAAGAAAAAATAATCATGGCTATTACTATTAAAAACACCAAACCGGCAGCGCCTAAAAAGATGACATCTAAGGCGAAGCCAGGAACAACAAACAATCCTGTTGCAAAGAACTCTAAGAAGTGCTAAGGTCGATACTCCTCATATTATTACTTACATCATGCTCCGCTGAGTGGCACTTAAACCGTGCACTTAAGAAGGACCCAACACTATTCAATAAAGAGAAGATTGTTGTACATGATACCACGGTAATAACTGAGGAGTATTCCCACATCGATAGTTTTTACATAACAGACACAATGACATACGAGGACACAGTATTAAAGCTGAAGTTCATCGTTAAAGAAAAGAAAATATACTTTAAGGCAACTGTGAAGCCGGACACAATAAGAGTTGTGACGCATGACAGAGTGCCATACAAGGTAATTGAATATCAAGATAGCAAGTATCTATATAAAAGTTTACCTTTTATACTGTTGGTTATCTTAGCAATCGTATTATATAAATTATTAAAATGAATAAAATTAAAGAAGACCAATTAGAAAAGTTAGTGAATTTAAATCGTGACTTACGATATTTAAAGGACTCAATTGCAGACGTAGAAATCCAAATCTCAAGAGCAAAAGCTCAAATGATTAGTGCGGATGTTGCAAAACAAGAATTTATTGAAAGAATTGAAGGTGTTGCAAAGGACCTACAATCATTTCAGCATGAATTGTCGCAGGAGTATGGCGACATAACAATAGACTTAAAAACAGGAGAATATAAAAATGGCTAAAATATCAAGTTACGCAAAAGATACAGATCTTACAGGCACAGAAATATTGCTAGGTTCAAATGCTGATTTATCTACAATAAATGTTCAGTTGTCTGTGCTAAAAGACTATGTGTACAAAAATACATTTAGTGTAGCGAATGCTGCTGCAAGGATTGCATTAACTGTTAGCCCAGGCGCTTTGTGTTTTCAAGCAGACACAGAGAACCTGTATATCAAAAAGACATCCGGCTGGGTGCTTGTTATATGATAATTAGAAAGATAGCAGTTGGTACTGACTACAAGAACGCAATGAACTACGTTGTGGGGCAGTCAGTATTGGGTGGTAGCCATGTCGTGCATCAGATTGTATCTGACAAGGATGGCGCTCTTTTGATCTACATCGAGAAAGATAGAGAGATATTATTGTGGAAGAAGTTCACAAATAATATGCCTGTATCAATTGAATTTAATATAGACTTTTTATAATGAGATCCCCGTTCTACTTTATTGTAGAACCGGTTGGTGGTAAATCTTACGACAATGTTAGGGAGAGTGGGCTAATTATTAGCACATCAAAAGAAGACCATAAGGCCACCAATAGGTTCGCTACAGTAATTAATATACCAATTGGCTATGATGGTCCAATTGAGGCAGGAGATACGCTTGTTGTTCACCACAATGTGTTTAGAAGCTATTATGACATGAAGGGTAAGGAGCGCAAATCAATGTCGCACCTTAAAGATAATTTATACATTGTAGACTTCGATCAGTTCTTCTTGTACAAAAAGAATAATAGTGAATGGATGGCCCACTCGCCTTATTGCTTTGTGGAGCCAATTGAGAAGCAAAAGGATCTGTCTGTATTTGAGGTTGGCATAGAGCAGCCATTAATTGGTAAGCTTGCGTATGTTAGCGACAAGATTGATATCCCTGCTGGCACATTGGTATCGTATCAGCCTGACACAGAGTACAGGTTTGATATTGACGGAAAAAAACTGTACAGAATGTTTGAAAGAAATATTTGCATCGTATTATGACAACTGAAGAATATAAATTAAAAATAATCAAGGCAGGCGAGATGGCTATCAAAGAACTTATTAAGGTTGCTGAAGAGCAAATCTTGACAGGTGATGAGGGTGATGTATCTGCTGACAAATTAAAAAATGCAGCAGCAACCAAGAAGTTGGCTATCTTTGATGCGTTCGAAATCCTATCAAGGATAGAAGAAGAGCGTAACATGATCACAGGCAACGTTCACATACAAGAGAAAAAAGGTGGCTTTGCTGAGAGAAGGGGCAAATAATGCTATACACAATTGAGAAAGAAATTATTAGTGCGAAGGTTATCGAGAAAGGTAACCTTACAAATAGCTGGAAGTATGGCCACAATGATAAATATGATGTTGTCATTATATCAAAAGATGGAACCATCGGTGAGATATATAACATTAATGGTGTTAACATAGCCTTGCCGGCTAAGCCTGAAGAGGTTGAGAATAGAAGTAATCACTGGGAAGTTGTTGAGTATCCTAGAGAATTACAAAAGATTAAGACAATCTTTGATTGGGACAGAACTGATAACAAGTTTAAAGCTAAATGGGATGACTACATAGACCAAGAGTTCAATCGTAGAGATAATGGCTTCTGGTTTGTCAATAATAGCACACCGACATATATCACTGGCACACATTATATGTACTTGCAGTGGAGTAAGATAGACGTTGGTCTACCTGATTTCCGTGAGAGTAACAGGATATTCTTTATCTTCTGGGAGGCTTGCAAGGCTGACGATAGGTGCTTTGGTATGTGCTATCTAAAGAATAGACGTTCAGGTTTCTCATTTATGAGCAGCTCTGAGATGGTCAACCAAGCGACAATTACAAAGGATGCAAGGTTTGGTATCTTATCAAAGACGGGAGATGATGCAAAGAAAATGTTCACAGACAAGGTTGTGAATATATCGTTGAGCTATCCATTCTTTTTTAAGCCAATACAAGATGGTATGGACAAGCCAAAGACTGAGCTTGCGTATCGTGTGCCGGCATCTAAGTTCACAAGAAAGAGCATTGCAAAGGCTGAGGAGGATCACCTAGAAGGTCTTAATACCACAATTGACTGGAAGAACACAGGTGACAACAGTTATGATGGAGAGAAGTTACGGATGCTCATTCAGGATGAGAGCGGTAAATGGCTTGCACCTAACAACATACAGAATAACTGGCGTGTAACCAAGACGTGTTTGCGTCTGGGTAGTAGGATCATTGGTAAGTGTATGATGGGTTCTACCTCGAATGCGCTTGATAAGGGTGGTTCTAACTTTAAGAAATTATACGAGGACTCTGATCCAAGGAAGAAGAATGAGAACGGGCAAACAAAGAGTGGCCTGTATTCATTGTTCATTCCAATGGAGTGGAACTTTGAAGGGTATCTTGACGAGTATGGTCACCCAGTATTTAATACACCATCTAAGCCTATCAAAGGTATTGATGGCAGAATGATTAAGATTGGTGTAATTGAGTATTGGAATAATGAGGTTACATCTTTGAAGAGCGACTCAGATTCTTTAAATGAATTTTACAGGCAGTTCCCACGCACAGAGTCACACGCGTTTAGAGATGAGAGCAAAGCATCTTTGTTCAATCTTACGAAGATATATCAGCAGATTGACTACAATGACTCGTTGATCAAGGACAGGGTTCTCACAAGAGGTTACTTCCATTGGAAAGACGGTGTGAAGGACAGCCAAGTTATTTGGACACCAGACAATAAGGGTAGATTTATGGTTTCATGGGTTCCGCCAGAAAACTTAAGAAATAATTTTATCAAACGAGGTAGTTTGTTCTATCCAAGTAATGAGCACCTTGGTGCGTTTGGGTGTGACCCATATGACATCTCAGGCGTTGTGGGTGGTGGTGGGTCTAACGGATCGCTCCATGGCATGACAAAGTTCAATATGGAGGATGCGCCAAGCAACCAGTTCTTCTTAGAGTACGTGGCAAGGCCACAGACGGCAGAGATATTCTTTGAGGAGGTATTGATG
>Ga0209596_1004270_pt1 | contig 10965 bp, 10 predicted proteins | sample M_130807_MF_Meta_FD_187314 | JGI IMG/M metagenome (GOLD analysis project Ga0209596, IMG submission 187314) | Freshwater microbial communities from Lake Montjoie, Canada to study carbon cycling - M_130807_MF_MetaG (SPAdes) (version 2) | ecosystem: Environmental > Aquatic > Freshwater > Lake...
TGCTTCAAATTCATCAATTTTATTATTTTTATTATATTCATTAATAATTTTATTTAAAATCATTTTATAAAGATTAAACATTTCCAAGTTCTCGCTCTCTTTTTTCATTAATTTAAAAAACTCATCATAATTATAACTATAATTATTATTAGCACCACCAGATTGATCGCCTGATTTATTATCAAATAAATCATTATAATCTTCTTCGGTTTTTATTTTCCATAATGCTTCTATATTTTGTTCAATAGCTTTATCACATATTTTTAAGTATTGTTTATATGTAAATTTTAATATTAATTTATTTACATCATCTAATAAATTACCATCAATTTGAACAGCTAATAAAGATGTTTTATATATGTCTTCATTTGAATTTGATAAATTATCTAAATGTTCTAATGCTAGTTTACAAATTTTCTTTTTTTGATAATCTGTCATATTATCAGTTATTACATATTGTAATGCAATACCGTTTATTTTAACTGCTAATTTACAAATTTCAAAGTATTGTTCTACTGTCATTTTTTCTATAGGAACATGTTCTAATGCACCAACATTATGTTCAACAGCTTTTTCACAAATTTTATACCATTGATCATATGTTAATTTGTATTTGTCAAAAAGCTCTTTAACATAAAATAATAAATTACCATCAATTTGAACAGCAATTACTAATGGTATATATATATCTTCATTTGAATTATTGTCTAAATGTTGTAATGCTAGTTGAAAAATTTCATTGTATTGTTCAGATTTCAATCTGTAATGTTTAACAAATTGTAATGCAATACCATTTGTTTCAACTGCTAATTTACAAATTTCAATATATTGATTATGGTCTAATTTGTCTTTGTCTTTGTCTTTGTAATAGACAACAAATTGTAATGCAATACAATTTGTTATAATTGCTAATTTACAAATTTCATAGTATTGTTCAGATGTCATTTTTTTTATTGGAGCATATTGTAACGAGCGACCATTATTTTCAACAGCTAGCTTACAAATTTTAAATGTTATTTCATAATCAGGTATATAAGAAATACCTAGCAGATGTCTTTTATTTAAAATAACTATTTTACACATTTCAAAGTATTGTTCTTGTGTCATTTTATAAGATTCAACATATTCTATTACTGTGATATCATCAATAACTGCTTGCATACAAATTTCTAAGTATTGTTCATTTGATATTTCTGGATCACGCTCTATTATTTGAAGTAATTCTTTAGGGTTTTCTTTAATAATTTGTTTACAAATATTTAATGTCTTTTTATCTTTAGGTAAATGTTGAAATGCATAAGAGTTCTGTTTAACAGCTGAAATTATAATTTCATCTGTTATTTTATTATCAGGTATATATTTTAATGCATGACCATTACTTTCAACAGCAATCTTACAAATTTCAGGTGTCATATTATCTTCTGGTACTAATATAAATAATAAATAATTTCTCCCATAAAAATAATAAAATTCTTCTTCTTCATGTATATTTAGATGTTTTTTAAATTGTTCAGTAATATTATTATTTTCATCAATAATAGTATTATTATTCAATAAATAATTTACTAATGATTTAAATTCGTATAAATCTAATTTAAATGATTTAATTTTATTTTTAGTAAAAAATATTTCAAATTTCTCGGGTTCTAATCTAAGTAATTGATTTTTTATATTCTCTGGAATTACTAATAATATTAAATTATTTATAATTTCTTTTTCATTAAATAATTTATTTATAATTAATTTATTTCTAATATCAACTAAATTTTCTAGTGAATAGGGATTATTTGTTAAAGAATTAATAGCTTTTTTTATATTATTTTCATTATATTTGTTCTTTATACATTTAAATATAGAATTTATATCACATACCTGATTATCTATTAATATAGCATCTTTTACCTTTATTTGATCATGAGTTAAAAAATCTATATCTTCTAAAAAATCTTCACCTTCTTTATTTTCTAACATTTGTTTAAATTCTTTAGGTGTAACTCCACCAGATTGATGGATCGTTAATGATAACAAATTTAAATATTTAAATTTATATTTTTGATATTTTTGATAATAATCCATTATATATAATTAGTTTATAAAAAAAAATAAAATTAGTCTAATGAATTATTATCAATAATAGCTATTAATTCTAATTTAATTATACTGTCAAAAATAATTTCATTTAATATTTCATCAGATATTTTTGATATTATACCAATAAGATTATCAATAGACTCTAATATAGAGTCTATTAATTTATCAAGCATAATAGATACATATAAAATAGCTATATTTAATTCAATAATAGTTATTAATTGTTTATCTGTAATTATTTCTTGATCTAAACAATTAAATATAATTTTTTGTTGTTTATTTGTTAAACAAACAATTTGTTTTTGTATTTTCATTGGAAATTTTATTATCTTCATTAAATCAATTATAATTTCAGATTTATGTTCATCATCAGATTTATTATAAATATTTTGTAATATTTCTTCTGTATATGGTTCTCTATTATGAGGAATTGTAGGAATAATATTTTTTTTATATGAATATATTATTGAGTCAATTAAACTATTTGCACAATATAGCTGTTTATATATAGATACAGCATTAATACTATCTTTATATATTGGTTCTAATGTTATTGGATCAATCATTTTTTTTATTAGAGATACTAATAATTATTTTATTAATTATTTATTATTCAATTTTTTATAATTTCATGTTTCATTGAATTAGGTACAAATTGTAATGCATCGCTATTTTTATTAACAGCTAGTTTACAAAACTCATATGTCTTTATATGTCCAGGTACAAATTCTAATGCTAATCCATTCTGTGTAACAGCTATTTCACATAGTTCTTTTGTTTTTTTCTTTCCAGGTACAAATTCTAATGCTAACCCATCCTGTCTAACAGCTATTTCGCAAAGTTCTTTTGTTTTAATTTTTTTTGGTGCATATTTTAATGCTTTACCATGTGTTGTAATAGCTAGTGTATAAAGTTCAAGTGTCCTTTTATTTGTTGGTATTCCAAGTAATGCATAAACATCCTTTTGAACAGCTACTTCACAAATTTCATGTGTCATTAAATGTTCAGGAACATATAATATTGAACGACCATCATAATTAACAGCTAGCATACAAATATCATATGTTATTAAATGTTTAGGAATATATGATAATGAGCTATAATTTTGATCGCTAGGATTTGTAACAGCTAACTTCATAATTTCATGTGTCATTAATTTTACAGGAACAAATTTTATTGCGATACTATTGTTTCTTAGAGCTATTTCACAAAGTTTTGGTGTTTTAATTTTTTTTGGTACAAATTCTAATGCTAACCCATCTTTTTGAACAGCTATTTCACAAAGTTCTTGTGTCTTTAGAACTTTTGGTACAAATTTTAATGCTAACCCATAATTTGTAACAGCTAGTTCACATAGTTCTAGTGTCTTTTTTTCATTTGGTACAAATTCTAATGAATATCCGAAGTATTTACAAGCGTATTCACAAAGTTTCGGTGTCTTCTTATCGTTTGGTACAAATTCTAATGCTTCGCCATATTGACTAACAGCTAAATTACAAAGTCCGTGTGTCTTCTTATTGTATGGTACATATTTTAATGCTGACCAATGATCACTAACAGCTAGCCAACAAAGTTCCGGTGTCTTCTTATCGTCTGGTAAATATTTTATTGTCCTCCCATCTAATCTAACAACTAGTTCACAAAATTCTGATGTCATATTATCTTCTGGTACTAATAGTAATAATCTATTATTTATTTTTAAATCTTCTTTAAACTTTTCAGTAATATTCATAATATTCCCAAATTCGGGAATATTATTATTTAATAAATAATTTACTATTTTTTCAATATCATAATAGAATTCTAAATTTATTATATTAACTTTAAAATTAGTTAAAAATATTTTACGTTTTTCTGAATCTAATTGCATTAATATACTTTTTATATCATCATCTTGAATTGCTGATAAATCTGAGTACTTTAATAATGATATGTAATTATTCATAAAAAATACATTTTGATAATAATCATCATCTTTGTCTAATTTATTTTTAATATCAACAAGATTTAAAAAATTAAAATCTAGATTAGTATGAGGAATTTTAGCTTTTAAATCATTATTATGAGCAAAATGTATATGCTCTAATAAACTATTTGCATCATATACCATATTATCTATTAATACAGCATTTTTAATATTTATAGAATCTGTAGTTATAATATCATTTAATAATTTTTGTGTATGCTTGTCTTTTAATAAATATTTATTATTACCTTCTAATTCTATAAATTGTTTTATTTTATCAAATTCTTCTTTTGTTAAAATACTCTTATCATATTTACTATTTAAATATTTATCTAATAATATAAAATCTTCTTCAGTATAAGGAATTTGATCACCACCAGATTGATTTAATAAATTTAAATATTTAAATTTATATTTTTGATATTTTTTATAATAATCCATTATATACTATTAATTTATAAAAAAATTTTATTAATTTATATTATTTATCTGAGTTAGGTTTAAAAAAACTCTAAAATAAAATTGAATAATACTCTAAAAATTTTATTGTATTATCGTTACTTTGAACAACTTGTTTAATAATTTCTTGAGTCATTTTATCTTTTGGAACATATACTAATGCTCTAAAATCATTTTCAACAGCTAATTCTATAATTTTATTTGTAATTTTTTCTTCTGGTACAAATTCTAATGATAAACCATTATATTGAACAGCTAATTCAATAATTTCATTTGTCATTTTATGTTTTGGTACAAATTGTAATGGTAATCCGTTATGTTTACAAATACTATTTGTATTATTGCTTTTATAACTTATCTGAACAGCTAATTTAATAAGTTTATCTGTTATTTTATCAATTGGTATATATTTTAAAGCTATCCCATAACTGTTTATAATAGCTAACTCAATTATTTCATTTCTTGTTCTAATCTGAGTCATTCTTGAAGCTGCATTTTCATCATCAATATCTAGATTTGGTTCTAATAAGTTTACATATTTTATTGCACAACCATCATTTTGTACAGCTAATTTTATAATTTCATATATTAAATTAGACTTTAAAGTTAGCTTATTAGTTGACTGAACATATTGCAATGCTAAACCATTATTTTTTACTGCTAGTTCAATAATTTTATATGTTTTACTACTTTCTGGAACATATTTTAATGCTAGACCATTATTTTTTACAGCAAGTTCTATAATTTTATCTGTTTTTTTATTATCTGGAACATCTTCTAATGATAAACCATTTTTTGACACAGCTAGTTCAATAATTTCATCTGTTTTTTTATAATTTGGTACAAATCTTAATGCACATCCATTATTTATTATAGCTAAAGTACAAATTTCAATTGTCTTTTTATCATTTGGAACATATTCTAATGCACAACCATTATTTAGTACTGCTAGCTTACAAATTTCTAATATCTTATAGTTTTCACTAATATATTTTAATGCACAACCATTATTTTGTAAAGCTAATTTAATTATTTTGTATATCTTTATATTTATATTTTTAGATTTCATGAGAAATTGAAAATATTGTATTAAAAATCCATTATCTTTAACAGCTAATTCTATAATTTCATCTGATATTTTATATTTAGGTGCATATTTTATTGAATAACTATTATTTGTAACTGCTAAATTAATAATATCATGTGTTATTTTTTGTTTAGGTACAAATTCCAATATTAGTCCATTTATTTTAAGACCATATTCAATAATTTCTGTTGTCATTTTATATTTAGGTATAAATTCAAATGATAAAATATTACAATTTAGAGCATATTTAATAATATCATCTGTTATTTTTTCTTCATGTACAAATAGTAATGCAATATAATCATTAAATATAGCTTTTTTTATTATTTCAATTGTTAATGATATATCATTAAATAAAAAAATAAAATATTTATTTAATAAATATTTTATTTTTGATAATTTACTTAATATTTTAATTTTTTCATATCTAAAGCCTAATAAAATTTTACGATATTCTGGTTCTAAACATAAAATTTGTTTCTGTATTTTTATTGGAAAATTTATTATCTTCATTAATTCAATTATAATTTCTGATTTATGTTCATCATCAGATTTATTATAAATATTTTGTAACATTTTATATGTAAATGATGCTCTATTATGAGGAATTGTAGGAATTATATTTTCTTTATAAGAATATATTATTGAATCAATTAAACTATTTGCGCAATATAGCTGTTTATATATAGATACAGCATGAATACTATCTTTATATATTGGTTCAAGTGTTATTGGATCTATCATTTTTATTTATAATACGTAATAATAATTATTTTATTAATTATTAATTATTTATTTTTTCAATTTTTATATTTTAAGAAATTGTACAGTCAGTAATATCATTTTTTTTAACAGAAAATACAAATTCTTTGTATTTTTCAGGTACATATTGTAATGCGGTAGGATCTTGTTCAACAGCTGTTTTGCAACATAAAATGTAAATAGATTCTATTATTTTTTCATTTTGTTTAACATATTGTAATGCTAAACCTTTTTGTTTAACAGCTTCATAACATAAATGGCTATAGTCATTATTTTTTAATTCATCTTGTTTAACATATTGTAATACGCAACCATTTTTTTTAACTGCTTTTATACAAATTTGCAAGTTTTTTTGATATGTACTATAATTTGCATTTTCATTTATATTTTTTAATTCATCAATTGTAACTTCATTTATTAAATTACTATACTTTGTGTCTGTGTCTGTGTCAGTTTCATCACCACCAGATTGATTAAATGATAATAGATTTAAATATTTAAATTTATATTTTTGATATTTTTGATAATAATCCATTATATTATAAAATTAGTTTTTATAATATCTAGTTTTTTGCATTACTATTTTGTTTAATAGCTATATTTTGTATTTCTTTTAATACGCTTGATATAATGTTTGTTGATACATGTTTTAATGCTAATCCATTTTGTCTAACAGCTTCCATACAAATAGTTTCATATGGTTTATTTCCTTTATCATTGGTATCTGATGATAAATTAAAAGATTTTACATCTTGTAACGCATTACCATCTCTTACAACAGCTTTTATACATATGTCAAAGTATATTTGTTTGTCTATTATAATAATCTTTTTATTTATATTTAATATCATTATTATAATATTGTTTACATGTTTAAATGCTAATATATCATGTTCGCATGCTAGCTTACAAATTTCAGAGATATCTTTTTTATATTTTAATAGATAATCAGTAATAGTATCTTTATCTTCAATTGTTTTTATAATTTCATCTAATTTAACAAATTCTAATGCTAATCCATTTTGTTGAACAGCTTTCTTACAAACATCAAAATATGTTTGATCATCACTCTCATTATTTGGTATATCTACATGTTGTAATGCTAAACCATTTTTTATAACATTATTAGAAGCCTCTGTATAATATCTATTACCACCTGATTGATTCAATAAATTTAAATATTTATTTTTGTATTTTTGATATTTTTTATATTATTAGTTTATAAAAAAAAATATAAAATAATTATTTTATATTTTTTTCTGTGTCTGGATTTTGTTTAACTGCTAACTGCTAACTACCGAAGTGAAATGTGTTTTTGACGAATAATTTCGTATTTTTTTGGAAACGATTTAATAAATGATTTGTTTACAAATTGTAATGCATCAACATTTTGTATAATAGCTTCAAAACTTATCTTAAAGTAATAGTTACTATTTAAATATTCTACATGTTTTAATGCTAAACCATTTTTTTCAACAGCTTCTAAACAAATTGTATAATAATCCTCTGTTGTTTTAAAATTGTCTCGAATTACATCTTCTAATAATAAAGGATTATTGTTAACAGCTTGCGTACAAATTTCAAAGTATTTTTCTATTTCTAAAAGTTCTTCTTTTGTTTTAAAATTGTTATTTTTGTTAAAAATTATATTTTTTTTTAACTCTACAGAATATTCTTCTGATTTTTTAAAATTTTTTAATTTTATATAAAATTGATAATGATTATTTATTGTATCAATTATACTTTTATAAAAACGAAACATATTTTTTATATATTCTAATACACCTGTATTTTGTCTAACAGCTTCAATACAAATTTGTAGATATCTAAATTGAAGATCATTCAACCTTTTATTGTTTTCTCGTCTTTCTTGCAGCATTTTTTGGTTAGCAGCCCATTCTTCATGACTGTGATCTTTGTCTAATTGTGGTATATTATTCACTGTCACGGCTCTAAATAATAGGTTAGAAATTTCTTCATTTAATTTATCTAATAATAAACCATTTTTTTTAACAGCTTCAAGACAAATTTCATAATATCGTATTATTGCAGTAAATTCTTCGTCACTTATTATATTTGTGGCTCTGTAATTTGTTAAAGGTAATTTTGTGCTTAAAATTATTATTTTTTTTTTTTCATCAAATGATGAAAATATTTTATAAAAATTTTCAAAGTCCACCACATTCCAAATTTCAAAGTCCTCACTCTTCCAATTCCACCATATTTTAAATTCTTCCTCAGTCTTTTTTTCTAAAAATTCTTTAAATTCTTCGAGTGTATTAGTACCACCAGATTGATTCAATAAATTTAAATATTTAAATTTGTATTTTTGATATTTTTGATAATAATCCATTATATAATTAGTTTATAAAAAAAATATTAATTATTTAATTTATTTATATCTTTTAAAAAATCTGTTAAATACATATATTTAATAACATATTCTAATGCACAATTATTATATTGAACAACTTGTTTAATAAACTCATCTGTTCTAATTTCTGGCGGCACAAATTGTAATGAATATCCATTTTGTTTAACAGCTAACTTGCAAATTTCTTCTGTTAATTTTCTTTTTGGTACATATCTTAATGCAAATCCATTTTGTTGAACAGCAATCTTACATATTTCTTCTGTTAATTTTTCTTTATAAACAAATTGTAATGTATTTCCGTCTATTTGAACAGCTAGTTCAATAATTTCATTTGTCTTTAAATCTTCATGTATATAACCTATTATACAAGGATTATTTTGAACAGCTAATCTTAAAATTTCATCAGTTATTTTATTATCAGGTATATATTGTAATGCAAAACCATTATTTTGAACAGCAATCTTACAAATCTCTTCTTCTAATTCTTCTCTAGGTAAATATTGTAATAATAAACCGTTATTTTGTATAGCTTGTTTTATAATATTATTTGATATTATAGAATTGTTAGATAATTGTAATAATTTCATTAATTCATTTGTAATTTCTACATTTTCAATATGGAACATTATATTAAATATTTATTAATTATTCATTAAACTATTTAAAAATAAAATTTAAATAATAATTAAAAATGAAAATTGATACTAAAAGGAACAAAAAAACTCCATCGAGAGCAATTTTTATAAAAAATGTTAATTATATTGCTGATATAAATGTAATGGATATTTTTTTACAAAATTATTTAGATGAATATAATGATATAATTTTGTTAAAAGATAGATCAAATATTTTTAATGGTAAAGTAGTAATATTTTTTAATAATGATCAATTAGCAAAAAATGCAGTATTAAAATTAAATAAAGTTATTTTTTTAAATCGTAAATTAAAAGTAACATATGCATATGAAAAATATATTGATAAAACTAATAAATCTTTAATAAACTTGTTTAATAATAATTTAAATCTAACATAATATAATATGCTATTAGGGAAAAAAGGTTCAAAACAACTACAATTACAAAAACAGCCAAAAAAACAATCAAAAAGAGTTACAAAGAAATCTTCTAAAAAAGTTACTAAAAAATCTTCTAAGAAAAAACAATCTAAAAAAAATTCAAAAATTAATACTTTAAAAGGATATTACAATATGATTAAAAATATTTAAATTATTTTATTAATTAAATATTATCAATTAATTTATTAGTTAATAATATTAATGATTCAAACAGTCTCAAAAGACTTTAGATTCACTTCATGTGTATGTACATACCCGTAAAGGGTATCTACTGTTTATTTATATTTTTGATAGATGTAACAGATGCATTTTGATATTTTTTTTTAAAGATAAATAATCTATAATTTTATTTAATGTATTTATTTCCATAGTTATATTTCATTTGATAAACAAAAATTAAAAGGAAAAGTTTTATTTATTTTACAATAAATCATAGGACAATTTATACCCCGAATCATTATAGAATTATTATATTGACAATTTGAATTATTTTTATTTAAATGATTAATTTCTTGTTCTTGTTCTTGTTCTTGTTCTTGTTCTTGTTCTTGTTCTTGTTCTTTAATTGATGGTAATAAATCACCACCTATTAATTGTTTTAACTTAATATATTTATTTTTATATTTTAAATATTTTGAATAATAATCATTCATTATATATATAAAAATATATTGTATTATTATAAATTAGATGATAAAAAAGTTTTTATTATTAACATTTTGTATTTTATCTTATTCATATTGTAACTCAAGAGTCAGTATTATTGACTGTTCAAATAGCCTACATGCTACCACAAGATACCCTTTACGGGTATGTTCAGTCTCAGAAAAAGACTTACGGGTATCTTCAACTTTTAAATTAAATTTTGAACATAATAGTATAAATAAATTTGATAATATTAAAAAAACATCAATACGAGTTTGTAAAACAAGTATTGTTAATGCTTGTATTAAAAACTCTAAAGCTAATAAAAAATTACAAAAATATAAACCATTATATAAAATAATATATAAATTACAATTAATGACAACTATAAGATTTAAATCATTGTTAATTATATTCATATTTTTAAGAACTATATCTTCATTATATAATAACATAAATGATATTGTATCTATTATCAATTTAATAGATGAGAAAGATATTAAAGA
>Ga0209596_1004278_pt1 | contig 10947 bp, 7 predicted proteins | sample M_130807_MF_Meta_FD_187314 | JGI IMG/M metagenome (GOLD analysis project Ga0209596, IMG submission 187314) | Freshwater microbial communities from Lake Montjoie, Canada to study carbon cycling - M_130807_MF_MetaG (SPAdes) (version 2) | ecosystem: Environmental > Aquatic > Freshwater > Lake...
CTATTTGATATTCCCCTTTTTCATTTTGAACAAGTTTACCTAACAAAATAGGTCTTATTCCAGGAATTTTTTTTGCTTGAATAATACTATCATAATCATACAAATTATTTGTATCTAGTCGTAACATATATTTCTTACCAGTACTTTCAATAAAAACTTCTTTCAATTTCCAATTAATAACTTCCATATTAATATCCGCAATAGTATCACTTTGATCCTGTTCCAAATTAGGATTATATGAAAATTTAGTATTTGGTGGATCTCCAAATGAAAGACACACGATCCCCTCTTTCATATTTGATTTAGTATGAGTAATACAATCAATTGAACTAGATTTAATTGCTTTTGTAATTTGGTCCGTTAAATTTTCCTTGATAGTGGAAATTTCAAATAACTTTTCATCCGAAGTTTGAGGCAAATATGGCGGCAAATTACTGCGATCTTTTAATTTAAGTTCAATGCCAAATTCCCCATCTATTTGTTCTTGTGTTAGAATCATCAAATAAATAAACACGTCTACGGTTCTTAGTTCAAGTGGTAATGCTTGGTGTGAGCAAATACGTCGAGCACGTCCGATAACTTGTTCTAAACGCACTGGATGCCAATATGGCTCCATGATATGTACATAACGTGTATTTCTTAAATTAATGCCTTCTGAACCCGCAGAAGTAATCATTAAAACCTTAATAATTTCACCCATATTATTGTTGTTACTAATAGTTCTTAATTTAGCGGCTATATTATTAGGAATATAATTCCAGTCTCCATTATAAATATTACGAATTATTTCTCGTTCTTCTGAATCTTCAGTTCCGGTATATAAGGCATAATGTGGTTTTCCCATATCTTCATCGGATGTTACCAAGTCCCATCCGATACTTGTTCTAGCAATTTTAAATTGCGCGTATCCATTTGCTTCAAGTGAAAGAGCGAAAATGCCAATGCCTTCCATTGATCTGAATTGACTATAAACAAGATGTAATCCAGGGTGATCATGATCTTCTATATTTTCAATCATGGTTAAAAATTTAGGACTATATTTTTGTAATCCTTCTAAACTTAAATATTTATGCTTATATTTTTTTAAAAAATCAAGAGATTCTGCTATCATTGTTTTATAGTTTGGATTTGATGCTTCCGCCATTTTTAATAATACTTCATCACCTTCTAATTCATCTATTGTTCTATCAAGAGCGTCAGCATCTTTGTATCCTTCAATGTAACCTTGTTTTTTTGTTTTATCTCCTTCATCTTCAATTTTACCTTCATCATCATAAAATTGTTTAAAAATATCTATTGGATCTTTTTCTTCTTCAACTATTACTACTCTTTTTTTTTCTTTTTTTTTCTTTTTTTCTTTTTCTGCAGAACCAACTCCCCCATTTTGTAAATATGTACTAGAAACCGAGTCCGAATCCGATGAACTTGTTTCAGAATCCGAGTCAGATGAACTTGTACTAGAATCCGAGTCTGAATCAGATGAACTTGTATCTTCATTTCCACTTTGTCCACCTTTTATTTTCTTCTTTTTTTCTGCCTTCTCTTGATCCTTTAAAGTTTTTTCTTGTGCTTTTAATCTATCTTTTTCTTCTTTCTCTTCTGCTTTTAATCTGTCTTTTAAAGCTTTCTCTTCTGCTTTTTCTTTGTCTTTTAAAGCCTTCTCTTCTGCTTTTAATCTGTCTTTTAGAGCTTTCTCTTCTGCTTTTTGTTTTTCTTTTAAAGCCTTTACTTCTTCTTTTGTTAGTTTAGGAACAGGATTTTTATCTTTTTCTTCATTTCTTTTAAGCATTGCTTGAAAATCATCTGAAAGAAATTTTTCAAAATCTATAACGTCATATTCTTTTTGTACAATGTAATATAAATATCTTTTTATATTTATGTCTATTTGTTTTTTGTTTTCCGGATTTGCTTTGTATTCTGCTGGCAAAGAATCTAAATATTGTTTAATATAGGTTTCTACTGCGAGCTTCTTTTCAGCTCTGGTTTCCTTCATATATTCCTGAAGTAAATTATCTGATTTTTCCTGTCTTATAGCATTGGGAGTTGGTCTTCCTGGAGGATCAGGCATGACAAAATTACAAAATAAACGCGAAAAAATTTTATAAGTGGAATTAGACTTCAAGTCATCTACATCAATTTTAACAGTTTTTTTACTTTTTTTTTCAATTTCTCTTTCAGCATGACGAGCATCTCCATATATTTGAAATTGATAATCACTCATTGGTATGCGAACAATATGTCTATTCATGTCTCTATTATATGCTGGCAAAAGCTCTTCTTGGGCGCTTTTAAAATAAGAAGTAAGTCCGATAATTCTTCGTTTAAATTTAACTTCATTTATAAGATTTCCTGTATTTACATCAATAAATGTATTAATAAATGTTTCTAATGTATCAGGTAAAGCAGTATTTACGATGGGAATTACATTTTTAGGATTTATATCAATATTTAGTTGTTTCTTCAAAATTTTTGTAACACGACTAATAAAATCTGTGTCACTCATCACACCTTTTTCATCTAAAATTATTCTACCATCTTCTCCAATAGTTTCATTACGATTATAAACTCCTTTGTATCCTTCATCCACTTTTATTTTATTTTCAAATCCAAATGGATTACGAGTTATAGATAACTGTTTAGATGCGTTTAAATCAATATAATCTATTATTTTTTCTGAAGCGAATGCTTCTCTTATCGCTTTGATATCAAATTTCTGACCTTTCATTTGTTCCGTATTTAATGTAAAATTCCATGTTTTTATATTACCTCGTAAAATATTGTAAAGAACCGCAATTTCATGAGGATAATTAATAACAGGTGTACCTGTTAACATGACAATACGACAATTTTCAGCTCTTAATAACTCTGTGTAAAATCGTAATGACAATGGTATTTTATCTCCTCTATTTCTTTCTGGTAATCTATTAACAATACGACTAATAAAATTATGTGCTTCATCAATAATAACAACCGCATTGTCAAAAATATTTATTTTATAATCCATTGTCATTTGTCCGAATTTTTTCTCTCTTAACCCATTGTAATTTATAAATGTATATTTAAGTTGTATCATCTCATCTATTTGATCATTTAAATTCTTTTTATCACTTGTAGATAGTTCTTCATAATTAGTTGACTTTGTTACATTGACAAGCCATACTCCTTTATGTCTTTTAATGTAATCTACCCAATTGCTATGTTGCTCATTATCATAATTAATTTTAATACCTCCCATAACTTCCGCTAATGGTTCAATTAATTCTTGTCTTCCTTCAACTGAAACCCATTCCCAAAATTGATTTTTTCTAAAAAGAAGGTCTCCACATTTTTTTATTTCTTCCATATAGTTGCGTCTCAATGATGCGGGTGTCATAACAATAATTTGCCTATAACTTTTCAATCCTTCAGCGATAGCAATAGAGCTACATGTTTTACCAGAACCTAGACCGTGGAACAATAAAAGACCTCTATAAGGTGTGTATAAGTTAATATAATCTCTAACAATTTTTTGATGAGTAAGCAATCCAACTTTTCCAGTATCTTTGCCAATATTGTCACATGAAATATTTTGAGTTTCATCCATTAAATCTTCCTTATAAGGCTCAAAAAGATTATCAATAAAGTTCACAAATATTTCACGATTATTCATGTAATAGCTAGATGCCTTGATATCAAAAACAGGAGGTGATGGTAATCTTTTACCAATAGTTGTATCGCCAATTTGTATCAATGATGCGGGTCCTAAATTGACGACACCTGTAATAATTTTTTTTGAATATCGTTTTATGGCCTTTGTTGGCGCATCAACCATTTCTACAGGCTCCTTTTCTTTTCCCTTTTCTACCATTTGCGGACCACCTTCAATGACGAGCTCAACTTTTTCAACATCTTCTGCCATAATTCCTTTTGTTTTTTGCTTTTTAATTTTCGTCTTTTTAGGTTCTTCTTCAACAATAGGCGCCTTGGATTCAACTTCTTTTTCTTCCTGTACCTTTTTAGAAACTTTTGTTAGTTGTCTGTTTTCTAATCGTTTAAAAAAATCTAAAGCCGCAGTACCATCATCTTTTTCTGCGACAATATTGGTAGCCTTTATAACTGGTTTATCATCTTTTTTTACAATAGGTTGTTCTGGAATAATAGCAACTTCAATGTCTTCTTCATCTTCAACTACTGGTTTTAATTTAAGTTTTTGAGTTAAATTTGCTAAATTATTCATTACTTATATAAATTCAATATATAAATTTTTAATATATTTTACATTACATCAATTAAAAATTTATAAACACTATAATTTAATTTATTCACCATATAATTTAATTGCGTTAATTGCCTTTTCGCATGCCATTTGTTCCGCCTTCCTTTTAATTTTATGCTGTCCATCTCCCATAAACAAAAATATTTTGCCATTATTTTGTAAAACATGTTCGTGAATCTCTTTAAATGATTTAAAATCAGCTATGTGTAGTGCGTTTACATGCGACACATTATAAATTTGCTGCCCTAAACACAAGTACACACCCATTTTATAACCTTCATCTGAATCATGTTCTATTTCAAGATAGTGTGGTGTTACCTTAAACTCTTTTTGTATTTTTACCTGTAAAATATTCTTATAATTATCGTCATTTTGTATTAATGAAATCCAGTCAATATGTTTCTCAAAAATGTTCTCAATAAATTTCTGTGCCATTTGAAAACCCGGTCCAGTCGCAAACATATCTTGAAACCATCCTTCGTCATCATTTACGACAATCTTATTAAAATCTAAGAATAATGCGCCAATAAATGATTCAAACAAGCAGCCCAGTTTCTTTAGATTGGTGCGGATCTTCTTTTCTTCAGCATTCCTAGACAATATAAGCCATTTATGTAATCCCATTTCCAATGCGATTCTGCCAATCGCTTCATTTTTAACAATCGCAATCTTCTTTTCTGTCATGAAGCCTTCATTTTCTTTAGGAAACCGTCTATACAAATAATATTTGGTTACCAATTCTAGCACACCGTCTCCTAAAAATTCCAAACTTTCATTATGTTTGGTGCTTAAAGGTAAGCAATTTGCCGGTCTTTCAACAATCTTTATTTTTTGCTGTATGTTTTCAAATTCAGGTCGTTTTGTATACGATCTGTGTACAAATGCTCTTCTATAAAGCTCCGAATTATAAATCTTTGGTGGTATCCCGTATTTAGTGAGAATACATTGAATGTCATTTAATGTAATCTCAGTGTTCAAAGGATTAAAAGGATTAAAGATTAGACCATCTTCGGTCTTGATAACGTCGTCGTCATTTGCTAAACTTTTTACTAAGTCTGTCATTTGTTTATATATAGCATGTTCTAATGGCTTTAAGTCGGTTTTCTAATTTGTTTAAAAAATGGACTTAAAGGGATGCCGACATAGTAATGTATATGGAGGGCAAAGAAGAATGGTTACCAATAAAAGACTTTGAGAACTATAAAATTAGTTCTTTAGGAAGAGTTCAAAATATTAATACAGGCAGAATGTTAAAACTGACTACAAAAGGAGGATATGTGTTTACTGGGTTATCTGCAAATAGTGAGAGCAAAACATTTCCAATTCACAGGCTAGTTGCTTTAGCATTTATAGAAAATCCTGAAAATAAACCTCAAGTTAATCACAAAGACAAAAATAGGTCTAATAATAATGTTTCTAATTTAGAATGGTCTACTGCTTTAGAAAATAATTTACATAGAAGCAAAAATGTGATACAAACAACAAATCAAAATATAAAAATTTGGCGTGTAAATAAAGAAACAAATGAAAAATTGGAATTTTATGATTCTATTTATTTAGCAGCAGTGTGGTGTTTTGAAAATAAATTTTCACCTTCAATACAAAATGCTAGAACAAATATTAGCAATGCTGTTAGAGGAGTTTATCATCAATCATGTGGATTTAAGTGGGTTATTGATGAACAACTATCTTTAGAAAATGAAGAATGGAAAAATGTAATTATAGATGGACAAACCTTTCCTAATTATTTTGTTTCTACTTTAGGGAGATTTAAAAATTATAAAGGTATAATTATGGAAAATTATAAACCACATCATAGTGGATATATATTTATTAGAGTAGATAAAAATAAATATGCGTTACACAGAATTATTGCTTATACATTTATTGAAAATTTAAATCCTGAAAAGTACAATGTAGTTAATCACATTGATGGAAATAAAACTAACAATTCAGCAATTAATTTGGAATGGACTGACATTAAAGGCAATAATAAACATAATCATACTGCGGGATTAATAAAATATTATAACAGAAAAATTGGACAATATGATTTAGAACATAATTTAATTAAAGAATTTGGTTCTATTGTTGAAGCTGAAAAAGAATTAAAAATTAAAACAATTAAGGCTGTTTTATATAAAAAACAAAATAAGGGCGGTGGATTTATTTTTAAATATTTAGACTAAATTAATTTATTAATTTATTTTATATTAAATTATTATCTTTTTGTAGTATATACTATGGTGCTAATGAATGCTGGAAAAATGGCTCGCAATGCTGCATCAATTGTTAATCGTCCAAATTGTGGAGGAAGTTCGAAAAAAGGCGGTCTCGCACCATCTGTGGGTTGGTATTTATCATCCAACCCGAATTTAATTGGTGCGACAAACACACAGTTTGGTCTTATGTGCATCCCCAATAGAACAATCCAAACGCAAACTTACGGATACAGAGCTACACATGGTGGTAACATGGGTTAAAATCAACCTTTAGGAAAGGTGGAGACAAAATAAGAAAATCATCATTCTCTTTGTGAAAGTTTTGTTAAAGTATAAAATAATAATTTAAAAACAATTTGTCATTAAATTATTATAACCAATGAACCTTAAAATTGATGTTAGAGAAGCCGAATTAATTAAGAAATGTCAAGCAAATATTGAAATGATTTCAAATTTTAAAGATATAAAGTTGGTTCCAGTACAGCTACCTTTAGGCGATATTATTCTCAATGATGGACAAAAAGATTTAATTATTATTGAACGCAAATCTCTTAGCGATTTAGCAGCTAGTATAAAAGACGGTCGTTACGAAGAACAATCATATCGTCTCAAAAATCTTTGGCATCATAATCATAATATTATTTATTTAATTGAGGGTGATTTTAACCGATTCAATTCATTTAAGGATCGTATAGACAAACTAACACTATATTCCGCATTATTATCTATTAATTATTTCAAGGGATTTTCGGTTTGGAGATCTATGTCTATAGATGAAACTGCGCTAATGATTTGCAATATGGCATATAAACTTAATAAAGAAAATGAAAAGCAACCATTTTATTCTAATGCTTTATCTAGTTCTACATCTGTAGAAGATCCTGTTGTTACAGCCTCTCTTGTTAGTTCAGATAAAGATTACTGCTCAGTTGTTAAAAAGGTTAAAAAAGATAATATTACAAGTGAAAATATAGGGGAAATTATGTTATGTCAAATTCCGGGAATTAGTTCTGCTTCTGCTTTAGCTATTTTAGCAGAATTTAAGACACTTCCTAATTTGATAAAGGCAATAGATACAAATGAGGCATGTTTAAATAATATATGTACTACAGACGCAAATGGTAAATCTAGAAAAATTAGTAAGGCAGCCATAGCAACAATTATTAAATTTTTAAAAAGTTAAGAAAAAATCATCAGAAAATAGTATATCTAAAATATATAATGAACGATGATGATATTTTAAAAGTGGTGGTCTTTATTATTTTAGGGATTGCTTTTATGTATTATGTTATGAAATGCATGCATCTACAATCTTCTTTGATTGAAGGATTAGAAAATGAAAAGCCAGATACAGTTGCGACACCTTCTGCCAATGGTGTAGCCGGAAATGCCGCAAAATATGCGGCAGCAATAAAAGCTCAAGCTGTTAAATTACAAGATGAATTGTTAGTTTCAAAATATAGAAAGGATTATGAAAGCGCAATTATTAATATGGATGATTATGTTAGTATGATGATGTTGAAGATGGTATTAAGTATGAAATCTGGCGACGCCAATCCTAAAGCAAATATAGAACTATTAGGTAGTTTGAATGTTTTAAAGAATTCTAAAGATGCTTTAAATACAACCATGAAATATTTAGATACTTTATAAACTATTTTTCTAAGCTATCTTAATGCTTACTTCATTATCTTTATAATATCCTGTGTCCACTAATGCTTGTGTATAATCTGCTCCACCCCAATTAGGATCCATTGCGTTGTCACTATAAAGCATATTGGCTTCGGAATTTTTCATCGCATCTAAAGGAGTTGTTGAACCTACATAATAAGATGATTGATCAAATCCTGGATAACTATTATCATTGTAAGGACCATCGCTTCGTGTTGCGTCAACCAAAGGAGTAAATTTAAGAGGTAACGGAACCGGAACCGTAGGAGGTAGGCCGCCTTGTAATTCAGAAACACTTGGTCTCACTTTGAAGACGCGATTACCTTGAACATCATATGTATTTTGGACATAAAGTACAGGACAACGAATACCAGCACCGCGTTGCCATTCTAAAAATTCAGTATATTCTTCTAAATTATTGAACATAACCGGATTTACTCCGGGAACTTCGGCAATTTCCGAATTATATAGATAAAATTTAGCGCCTTTTTGAATTAAAATGTTAGGACAACGAAGTTCTCCGTTCATGGTAGTTAATCCTTCAAGCATATACGATTTGTCAGTTTGAGAATATTGTGTATAAAAATATAAACCAGCTAAAAATATGACAATTATTATTGAAATCTTTAGTGAATTTGGCGACATATATAATACAATAGGATAATTATTTAATAACTTTTATAGTTTAAAAATTGAACATATAATTATAGGTACCTATAATTATAGGTACTTTTAATTATAGGTACTTTTAATTATAGGTACTTTTAATTATAGGTAGTTTTAATTATAGGTAGTTTTAATTATATACTTAATATATAAATGCTTATATTAAGTATACATAACAAGGGGCAATTATATAAAAATGGTTCCAAAAAAAATATAGTAGATGATATGATAAAGGCAAAAAAACATGTTTTTATTTTGATTTATATGGAAGGTTGTGGTCCATGTAACGCAACAAGACCAGAATGGTCTAAAATGGCACATACATTACAAAAACAGTATTCTAAAAATAAAGATATAGTAATCATTGATATTAACAAAGATTTATTGTCTTCAATAAAAGGTGTAGGAAGTATTAATGGATTTCCAACTATGAAATATATTACTAACAAGGGTCATACTGTTGAAAACTATGAAGACAGTTCTATTAAAAATAAAGATAGATCAGTTGATTCGTTTATTAATTGGATAGAAACTAAAATACTTAATGGTAAAGTAGTTTCCACTAATTTTACAGGACCGCAGCATGTACATAACCGAGTTAGTAAAAAACATATAACTAATAAAAAGCATGATAAAAAGTTAAATAATAAATCTAGAAAAAATAAGAAATCTAGAAATAATAAGAAATAATAAGAAATATAGAAATAATTATTATTTTTGAAATAATATATATATATTATATATATATTATGTCAGGTAAAAGTATAACATATACAATATCAGGTACTATACTAACTAGTATTTATTGGGTAGATGGTTTAAATTTTAATTCATTTACTACTGTTTTAGTTATTCCTGATAATATTACAAGTATAGCTCCTAACGCAGTCCAAGAAAACGCAAAATCTAGATTAACTTCAGTAATAATTCCTAATAGTGTTACAGATATTGGTTCAAGCGCATTTCAAGGATGTATTGCTCTAACAACTGTATCTATTGCTGATAGTGTAGTGTCGATTGGTTCAAGTGCGTTTCAAGACTGTATATATCTATTAAATATAGAATTACAACGTACAAAGAGCCAAGGATTAACAACTTTAAATGAAAATTGTTTTTCAAATATAACATATTTAATAGAGAATAATAACTCTGTTAAAAACTTCTTCTACATGGGTTATACAAGAGATGAATTAATTACAGCAGGAATTACTATATTTATAATTGACAAAACTATAGGAGATATTTTTTTAGTTTTTAATGATTCTACTAAAACAATTGTTACTGGTTATATGAAAACCCTTGATGTTACAAATATACCTATAGTGATACCTGTAAGTGTTACTAGTATAGCTCCTAATGCACTTGAAAATTGTACTACTTTAACAAGTATAGACATTACTAATAGTATTACAGATATTGGTTCTAGTGCGTTTAAAGGATGTACTGCTTTAACATTTATAGACCTTCCTTATGTGCTTACAAGTCTAGGTTCAAGTGTGTTTTCAGGATGTTCTAAATTAACTACAGTGTATATTAAATCAACCGCATTAACAACTGGAACTAGTATATTTGAAAATTGTGGATTTACAACTTTTAATTGGCCAGTTGCATGTAAAATTATTAATGATTATACATTTAAAGGATGTATTGCTCTAACAAGTATGACAATTAATAATACTGTTACAAATATTGGTTCAGGTGTGTTTCAAGGATGTACTGCTTTAGTAGGAATTACAGTTCCTGCATCTGTTACAACAATAGGTAATTATGCTTTTTCTGGGTGTAATAGTTTAGCCAGTATTAATTTAAAACGTCTTTATGCTAATACTTTGACAACTTTATTTTCAAATACATTTGAAAATACACCAGCAATTAATGCAACTAATTCTACACCTTTAACAGCGATGATTAATCAAGGGTATCCAATTATGCCAACAAATACATATGGTTTTGAAATTAGTGCAATTAATGTTGTAGCACCATATACATATATATATTCTGATTCACCGGCTAATACAAATTTAACAAGTGTTACTTATTTATCAACTGGAACAGGAACAAATTCAGTTTTACATAGAACTGTTAAAACTATTGGAGAAAACGCATTTCAACCAGTTGGTTCTAATGTTACAA
>Ga0209596_1004279_pt1 | contig 10946 bp, 7 predicted proteins | sample M_130807_MF_Meta_FD_187314 | JGI IMG/M metagenome (GOLD analysis project Ga0209596, IMG submission 187314) | Freshwater microbial communities from Lake Montjoie, Canada to study carbon cycling - M_130807_MF_MetaG (SPAdes) (version 2) | ecosystem: Environmental > Aquatic > Freshwater > Lake...
CGTTCAACTGCGGGAGCGGCATGACGGGCCCCAACGCTGATGGTTATCGACTAACGATTGCGGCGGTCGTCATGATTGAAGCGCTCCCCAATGGGAACTCACGCGTCGGTGTGGCGCTCGTGGGGAGTGCCCAAGATGTGCAGGGAGCGTCAAAGGATCCCGTCGCGTGCGGGAGTAACGGCTTTACCGAGGCGCGCATTGAAACGCTGATTCGCGCAAAACTCACGCGCTGAGTTCTGAAATCACACCGGTGCCTCATACCTTCACGCGCGCCATTGTTCGTCCCCCGAGCGCCACGTTCACGCAGGGGATCACGTCGCACTCCGCTCTTGGCGCTCCCGATCTGACACACGCGGCGCAACAGCATGCGGCCTATTGTAAGGCACTCGTGAGCTGTGGGCTCACGCTCACCACGCTTCCGCCGGATGACGCTTATCCGGACTCGACATTCGTCGAGGACACCGCAGTACTCGCGCCCGGGTGTGCCGTGCTCACGCGCCCCGGCGCGGCGAGTCGCGCGGGCGAGATCGTGAGCATGAAGGGTGCGCTCGCGGAGTTTTTCCCGACGTTGCACGAGATTGTTGCACCCGGTACGGTGGATGGTGGCGATATCTGTGAAGCGGAAGGCGAAGTGTTCATCGGGATCTCGGAGCGCACGAACGCAGAAGGCGCGCAGCAACTCACTGCCTTTCTCGCGCAGGCGGGGATCCCCGCGCGTACTATCGACATCCGCAAGATTCCTGGACTCCTGCATCTCAAAAGCGGCCTCACCTCACTCGGCAACAAGGTGCTCATTGCCGCACCCGAAATTGCGGAACGCCCCGAGTTCGTGGGATATCACGTGGTGTCGATCATCCCCGGTGAGGAGTACGCGGCAAACTGTGTGCGCGTGAACAACCGCGTGCTGATTGCCGTCGGGTTTCCGAAGCTGTTGGCCACTCTGCAACGGCTCGAGTTTGATCCACTCGAGCTCGCGATGGGGGAGTTCGAGAAGCTGGACGGCGGCCTGAGCTGTTTGTCGTTGCGCTTCTGAATTAGCGGTACTCCTCCATCAGTTCATCCAGCGCCTTCGACCCCGGGCACAGCACACTGTAGGGCAGGTCCACCAACGGTGTCTCCACCGTCTTGGCCAGAGCGTGCATCTCCTTCCCTCCTTCCTCGATGTACAGAATCCCGGTCGCAACCTCGCCACGCTTCTGGCATTCGCGCACATGCAGCCACGCCTGCTCGCGGTTGGTGGGATCGTAGCTCTCGTGCGTCTTCCGAAATCGCACGGTGCTGCCGTCGTGCATCGTCACTGCCGTCATCTCCGTATCCGCATTCGGCGTGGTGATCTCGCGACGAAGCGGCACGAAGTCCGACGACGTGAGCTCGACTTCATGCGCACGGGTGTACTTGTAGCTCTTGGTGCTTCCCTCGTGGTCGTTGAAGCTCACACAGGGCGAAATCACATCGATCAGCGCAAAGCCGTTATGCGCGAGCCCCGCCTTGATAATCGGCACAAGCTGATCCTTGTCGCCACTGAACGAACGCGCGACAAATGTTGCGCCAAGGGTAAGCGCTAACAAACAGGGATCAATAGGCGGCTGTACATTCGCCTCTCCCTTCTTGCTCGTGCTTCCAATGTCGGACGCCGCCGAAAACTGCCCCTTGGTGAGTCCATACACGCCATTGTTCTCGAGCATGTACAGCATCCGCACATTGCGGCGGATGGCGTGGCTCATCTGGCCGAGTCCGATGCTCAACGAATCACCGTCGCCAGAGATTCCGATGTACATCAGGTCGCGGTTCGCGGCGTTGGCACCACTGGTTACGCTGGGCATGCGCCCGTGCACGGAGTTGAAGCCGTGCGAATGCTTCATGAAGTACGCGGTCGTCTTCGAGGAGCAGCCAATGCCGCTCATCTTCGCCGCGCGGTGCGGCGGGCAATCACTCTCCCAGAACGCTTGCACAAGTGCGGCGGTCACGGAATCGTGTCCGCAGCCGGCGCACAGCGTGCTCATCGCCCCTTCATAGTCGCGCTTGGTGAGGCCGAGCGCGTTCTTGGGGAGACCGGGGTGCCGGACTGGTGGCTTCGCAATGGACGTCATACCGTGGCCCCCTCAAGATGCGTGATCACCGCGCTCACCACCCCGCGGGCAGTCAACGGCTCGCCGCCGTAATCCAGCACAGCGGTCATACGATCGCGCGCGACACCAGTTTCGATCGCGAGCATGGCTCGCAACTGCGCATCGCGGTTCTGCTCCACGACAAAAGTCACGGGGTGCTTGACCAAGAACTCCTGCACGTCGTCGCAGAAAGGGAAGGCCTTGATGCGCATGTAATCGGCCACAATCCCTTGATCCTTCAAGCGATCGACGGCTTCGAGCACCGCGGCATGACAGCCGCCGATCGACACAATGCCAATCTCGGCATCGGGCTGCAAGAAGAACTCAGGTGCGGGGACGACGCTGGCCGCGGTATGGAACTTGAGCGCCAGTCGATCCAACACTTCCTGATACTCGGCCGAATCCTCCGTGTACGCGCCGTGCTTGTTATGCCCCGAGCCGCGCACAAAGTACGCACCCTTCGCTCCCACACCCGGCAAAGTACGCGCGGCGATCCCGTCGCCATCCACATCGAGGTAGCGCGAGAAGCTCTTCACCTTCTCCAGCTCCTCGGCGTTCAACACCTTGCCGCGATCCCACGCCCGCGTGTCGTCCCACTGCAGACGCTTCACCATCCAGTCGTTCATCCCGATGTCGAGATCGGTCGCCACAAAGACTGGCGTTTGGAAACGATCCGCCAGGTCGAACGCGGTGATGCTCAAATAGAACGCATCTTCCGGATTCGCTGGGAAGAGCACGATGTGCTTGGTATCGCCATGCGACGCGTACGCCAGCGAAAAGAGATCCCCTTGCTGCGTACGCGTCGGCATGCCGGTCGCCGGTCCTACGCGCTGTACGTCAAAAATGACGCAGGGAATTTCCGTGAAGTATGCAAGCCCAATGAACTCTTGCATCAGCGAAATGCCGGGGCCTGAGGTGTTCGTAAAGGCGCGCGCGCCCGCCCAGTTCGCGCCGATCGCAATACCGGCCGCCGACAACTCATCTTCCGCTTGGATGATGCAGTAGTTGTTGAGTCCAGTCGCCTTGTCTACGCGATACTCCTCACAGAACGCCTTGAATGCCTCCATCAGCGACGTGCTCGGCGTGATCGGATACCAAGCCCCAACGGTTGCACCCGCAAACACCGCGCCCAAGCCGCAGGCGGTGTTGCCGTCCATCAGGATATGGCCACTCGTCTCATCCATCCGCTTGAGATGGAAGGGGAGCGGGCACTCGAAGTTCGCCTTGGCGTAATCGTAGCCGAGTCGGATGGCTTTGAAGTTCAGGTCGAGCAGCGCTTTTTTCTTGCCGAACTTCTCGTTGAGCATCTTGTGGACGACGTCCATGTCGATCTCAAGCAATGCGGCCAGCGCACCCGCGTAGGCGATATTACGGAGCAAGGTGCGGTCGCGATCGCGTTCGAAGGTCTCAACGCACATCGTGCCGAAGGGAACGCCGAGGATCGTGATGTCGTCGCGCTGCAACTCCTCGGGCATCGGCCAGCTCGAGTCGTACATCAGGTAGCCGCCGGGGCGCACACAGGCGACGTCCTTCTTGTATGTGGCGGGATTGATGGCGACCATCAGGTCGATCTCCGGCGGACGCGCGGTGTAGCCGTCCTTGCTGACGCGGATCTCGTACCAGGTGGGGAGTCCCTGAATGTTGGAGGGGAAGATGTTCTTTCCCGTGACGGGGATTCCCATGCGGAAGATGGCTTGCATGAGGATCGAGTTGGCGCTCGCGCTCCCCGTGCCGTTGACCGTGCCCATCTTGAAGGCGAAATCGTTGATCTGGCTCATGCGGTGGCCTGTGCGCTATGGGCGAAGGCGTACGGGACGACGAGCTCAAACTTGCGCATGTCCCACGCGGCCGTTGGGCAACGTTCAGCGCAGAGCCCGCAATGCAAGCAGATGTCTTCGTCCTTCACCATCAGACGCTTGGTCTGTGGGAGTGGATTCGAGGTGTAGATGTCCTGCGTGAGATTCATCGCCGGCGCACTCAGTTTCGTGCGGAGCTCGTCGAGCGTTTCGGTTGCTGGCGCGATTGTGAGGCAGCTCGTGGGGCAGACGTCCACGCACGCGTCGCACTCAATGCACAGCGTGCTCTCGAAGTGCGTCTCGATGTCGCAGTTCAGGCAACGCTGTACTTCGGTCGCGGTCTGCTCTGGGGAGAAGCCGAGCTCGACTTCGACGCTGACACCAGAGAAGCGCTTCACGAGTTCCTCGTGCGTCATCTTAGCGCGCGGGCTCGGATTGAAGTCGTTGCTATACGCCCACGACTGCATACCGTTTTTGACGCTCACCAAGTTCATGCCGAAGGGAAGCCGTTCGGCGGGGCTCAACTCTTGGCAGAACTGATGGATGCTCACGGCCGCTTGATGTCCATGCTCCACGGCCCAGATGATATTCTGCGGACCCCAGGCGGCGTCGCCACCGAAGAACACTTTCGGGTTCGTACTTTGGTGCGTGATCTTGTCCACTTCCGGCATGTCCCACTCGCCGAAGGTGATGCCGATATCGCGCTCGATCCAAGGGAAGGCGTTGTCCTGCCCAATCGCGAGGATCACGGAATCGCAGGGGATGATTACCGTGCTCTTCACCGTGCTCTTCTGCTTGCCGCCGGATTCGGTCCACTCGAGGACCTCGAATTCCATTCCCGTGAGCGTGCCGTTCTCGTACACGAAGCGCTTGGGGGCGTGGTTCTCAACAATCTCGACCTGCTCTTCCTCGGCGTCCTCAAGCTCCCACGGCGACGCTTTGAAATATTTGCGCGAGCGACGGGCGATGACTTTTACGTCAGTGGCACCGAGTCGCTTGGAGGTGCGGCAGCAATCCATCGCGGTATTGCCGACGCCAATGATGAGCACGCGCGGTTCGATTTTTTCGATATGGCCGAAGTGCACCGAGCCAAGCCATTCGATGCCGATGTGGACGGCGTCTTTCGCGTTGCCGTCCCAGCGGCCTGGGATGTCGAGCTCTTTTCCTTTGGGGGCGCCGCTTCCAACATAGACGGCGTCGTATCCCTCATTCAGCAGTGACTTGAGCGAGTCCACCGATGTGTTGTATTTCACGGTGGCGCCCATGTTGATCACGTAGCCGGTTTCGTCATCGAGCACCTGCGCGGGGAGGCGGAAGGCGGGGATGTTGAACCGCATCAGGCCGCCGGCCTGCGAGTGCTTTTCGTAGATCGTGACGTCGTAGCCGAGTGGGAGCAGGTCGTTGGCGACGGTGAGCGAGGAGGGGCCACAGCCGATCATCGCGATGCGCTTGCCGTTTTTGATGGCGGGCGCGGTTGGGAGGCGATCCGTGATGTCGTCGCGGAGATCAGCGGCGACCCGTTTGAGGCGGCAGATGGCGACCGGCGTTCCGTCTATGCGGCCGCGTCGGCAGGCCGGCTCGCAGGGGCGGTCGCAGGTGCGGCCGAGGATCCCTGGAAATACGTTAGACTCCCGGTTGAGGAGGTAGGATTCGGAGTATTCTCCCTGGGCGATCAGTCGCAGATACTCAGGCACATTGGTATGTGCTGGGCATGCATACTGGCAGTCCACCACCTTGTGGTAGTGGAGAGGCGTTCCAACGTCAGTGGGCCTCACGCTCACGATTCCTCGTTTTACGGGTATGGGTGAGTCTGTTCATTGGGCGGGGGAATGGCAAGGCGGGCGAAGGGCGTGCGGTATCTTATAGGAGGGAGACGCTTATTCTTGTCTTCTCCGCTGAGGGGTGACGCGCGGGGGTCGGTCTGAGGTAACGAGCGGTTGGTAGCGGATTTATTGTGGACGTATCTGACGAGGAGTGTTTCTGATCGGTTGCGCGCGTCTTGGCCGGAGCCTGTTGCAGTGGCTCTTTAGTATCGCCATACTGTCGCTTATTGCGACAGTAGTCGAGGCGCAGGGGCTCGTTCGGCTCAAGGGGATCGTGAGCGACTCCGCGAATGTGCCGATTGCTGGCGTTCGGGTGGAGCTTGTTGGGGTGGGGCGTCGCACGGTGACGGGCGAGGACGGTGGGTATGTGCTGGAACGCGCGCCGATTGGGGCTGCGCAGCTCCGTTTTACCCGACTCGGATTTCTGCCGCTCGTGCAGAGCGCGCTCATGGTGGCGGGCGACAGCACCGCTGCCACGCTCCGCACACAACTGACGCGCGCTCCCCTCCCGCTCTCGGCGGTTGTCGTTTCCCCTGGGTTCTTTGGGTTGATGACGCAGACGACGCCGTCCATGCAATCCATCGGGCGTGAGCAGCTGATGACACGCCCGCAGTTAGGCGAGGATCTCTTTCGGTCCATCAATCGATTGCCCGGTGTGACGAGTGGTGATTTCAGCGCCGGCTTCCATGTGCGCGGCGCGGAGGTGGATCAGACGCTCGTGACGCTGGATGGGATGGAGTTGTACGAACCCTTTCATATGAAGGACTTCGATAACGCCATCTCTATTCTTGATGTGCAGAGTATTGGCGGGGTTGAGCTGACAACGAGTGGTTTCACTGCCGATCATGGTGGGCGGTTGGGTTCGGTGCTCGCATTGAAATCAACGGACCCCAAGACCGATCGCGTGCGAACGGCGGTTGGTGTGAGCGTGACGAACTTGCGTGCGCAGACGCAGGGTGGGTTTGACAACGGGCGCGGGAGCTGGCTCGTGTCGGCACGACGCGGCTACTTGGACTTGGCGCTCAAACTCGCCGGGCGCTCGGACTCGCTGAACCCGACGTACAGCGACATGTTCGCCAAGACGCAGTACGAACTCTCGGCGCATCATACGCTCTCCGCGCAGCTGTTGCTGGCGGGCGACAAGACGCAATACGCGATCAAGGACGGTTCGATCGCGAGCAGCTACGGCAGCAACTACGGCTGGCTCACGTGGGACGGGCAGTTCGGCAACAACCTCGTGGCGCGCACCGTGCTCTCGAGCGGAAAGCTCACCTGGCAGCGACAAGGGGATGAGCAAGGGTCGGCCCCGGTACGCAGCAAGGTACACGACATCCGCGAGTTCAACTTCATTGGCGTGCGCAGCGACTGGACCCTCTCACTCGGCGACCGCTGGGCGTGGCGCTGGGGGGCGGAGGTGAAGCCGCAGAAGGGGACGTACGACTACGCGGCGCAGCGGTCGATTCGGCGGGTGCAGGCGGATACGCTCGTGGATGATATCGTGCCGTATCTCACCACGATGCAGAGCAACGGGACGCAGGCGAGCGCGTACCTGGCGCCGCGATTCAAGCCGTTCAGTTGGCTCGTGACGGAGATCGGCGCGCGGTACGATCAGGCGAGCTGGACGAAGGATGCGCTCGTGAGTCCGCGTGCGAATGCGTTGATCACTATCACGCCGGAGCTGTCGGTGCGCCTGGCGACCGGACGCTACGTGCAACCGCAGCAGATCTTTGGGCTTCAGGTGCAGGACGGCGTTTCGACCTTCGCCGCCGCGGACATGGCGGAGCATCGGGTGGTCGGTGTGGAGTATCATCCCTGGTCGAACACGACGCTGCGTGCGGAGGGGTACGAACGGATCACGACGCAGGAGCGGCCGCGGTATGTGAATCTGCGGTCGGACGTGATCGTCTTTCCGGAACTCAATCTCGATCGCACGTATCGGAATGCCACTGAGGGGGTGGCCCGAGGGGTGGAGTTGAGTGCGCAGGTCTCATCGGCTACGGGATGGGATGTGTCGGCGAGTTATGCGCAGTCGTCTGTGGCCGACAAGGTGAGTGGGGTGATGGTGCCGCGTACGTTCGATCAGCAGCACACGGCGTATGTGGATGTTTCGTACAAGCCGGTCGGATCGGGGTGGCGCTTTTCTGCGGCCTGGCAACTGCACTCGGGGTGGCCCGAGTCGCCGGTCACCGTGATTGTTGACACCGTGCGTGTCGGGAAGACGGGGCGCCAAACGGTGATCCTCACGCAGTATGGTCCGATCACCGCATTGGGCACGAACCGGCTGCCCTGGTATCACCGCGTGGACATGCGCGCGACGCGCGACGTGGAGACGTCGCGCGGGAAGTTTTCGTTCTTCGTGGACCTGTTCAACCTATTCGACACGGAGAACGCGGCGGCGTACATCTACCGGGCGTCGGTGCGGAACAACGTGTTGAGCTTCACGCACACGGTGGCTCCGCAGTTGGGGCGGTTGCCGAGTGCGGGGGTATCGTGGGAGTTTTAGGCTCCCCTCTTCACGACGCGGGCTGTAACGTTCTTCACATGCAGATGACCGACATACCCTTCGGGACTGTGGACTGGAGCGCGGTCACGCCGACCGTCCACCCGGGCGAGACGGGGATCGCCCATTGGCGCACCCAGCAGTTCGGGGCAATCCGGGTGCGGATGGTCGACTACTCCCCCAACTACCTGGCCGACCATTGGTGCCAGAAGGGGCATGTGCTGCTCGTGCTCGACGGCGTAGTGGACACCGAGCTGGCCGATGGGCGTACCGTACGACTGACGGCCGGGATGAGCTACCAGGTTGGGGACGGCGCAATGGCGCATCGCTCTACCACGGCGGGTGGCGCGCGGTTGTTCATCGTGGACTGAGCGGTCGCGACGCGATGTTCGCGGAGTGCGGCGAGGCGGGATATGTTATCCCCCTTCACCCCTCACCACGAGCGACTGTCCATGCGATTCCGTCTCTCTCCATTGTTGTTCGCGTTCGTCGCGACTCCGGTCGCGACTCGGGTCGCGGCACAGAACGCGCCGCCGGCGACCGCGACTCCCGCCGCTACGACTCCGGCCGCGCCGGCTCGCGTCACCACACCGCCCGGTGCGGGTGCGCTGTCGATCCCGAACGCGGATCCCTTCCCGAGTACCTACAAGCCGTTCGCGTCGCGGACCACGGTGATCCGCAATGTGAACATCTACACCGCCGCCGGGCCGCTCATCCGCAATGGCGCCATCCTGCTGCGCGATGGCAAGGTCGCCGAGGTCGGCGCGACGGTGAACGCGCCGAGTGATGCGGTGGTGATCGACGGCTCGGGGAAGTACGTGACCCCGGGGATCGTGGACGACCACTCGCATCTCGGAGCGAACGCCGCGCCCGGTGGATTCGCGCGCACCGGTGCCAACGAGCTCACGAATCCGGTGACGGCCAATGTGTGGGTGGAGCACTCGGTGTGGCCGCAGGATCCACAGTTCCCGCGCAATCTGGCGGGCGGTGTGACGACGATCCAAGTGCTGCCGGGCTCCGGCAATCTGATCGGCGGACGCAGCGTCGTTCTGAAGGTGGTGCCCTCGCGCTCGGTGCAGGAGATGAAGTTCCCCGGCGCAAAGTACGGGCTCAAGATGGCGTGCGGCGAGAACCCGATGCGCGTGTATCAGGCGCGCGGACCGGCGACGCGCATGGGGAACATCGCGGGCGATCGCGCAGCGTGGATCAACGCCGAGGCGTATCGTCGCCGCTGGGACAACTGGCTGACCACTCGCGCCGGGGATCCGCCGCAGCGTGATCTGGGGCTCGAGACGTTGGCCGAAGTGCTGCGCGGCAACATTCTCGTGCACAATCACTGCTACATGGCCGACGAAATGCTACAGATGATCGATGTGGCCAAGGAGTTCGGCTACCAGATCCGCTCGTTCCATCATGGAGTCGAAGCGTTCAAGGTTGCCGATGTGCTGGCAAAAGAGGGAATCGGCGCCTCGCTCTGGGCCGACTGGGGCGGCGGCAAAATGGAGATGATGGACGGCATCCGCGCGAACCTCGCGATCGTGCAGGCGGCCGGCGGCAAGACGATCGTGCACTCTGACGACCCGAGCGGCTCACAGCGCCTCAATCAGGAAGCGGCCAAAGCGATTGCGGCTGGGCGCGCCGCAGGCATCACCGTGACCGACGAAGACGCCATTCGCTGGCTCACGATCAACCCAGCATGGGCACTCGGCCTCGACGACAAAATCGGCTCGCTCGTGCCAGGGAAGAATGCGGATCTCGTGCTGTGGAGCGGGAACCCCTTCAGCATTTACACACGCGCGGAAAAAGTCTGGATCGACGGCGCGATGCTCTTTGATCGAACCGATCCCAAACAACAATGGCGCACCGATTTTGAACTAGGCTTCGTGCCCGCCAACATGGGAGGGAACCGCTAATGCGTATCTCTCAGATGCTATCATCGGTGGTGGGACTCGCGATGATCGGTGCGATGGCTGCGACGAGCGCAGACGCGCAGACTATCGCGATTGTCGGTGGAACGGTCTACCCGGTGAGTGGTCCGAAGATTGAGAAGGGAACCGTGGTCATCCGCGACGGGAAGATTGTCGCCGTTGGGGCGAATGTCGCAGTGCCCGCTGGTGCCACGCGCATTGACGCGACGGGCAAGTGGGTAACGCCTGGACTCTTCAACGCATCTACAGCCCTCGGACTCTCCGAAGGCAATGTGCCTGCGCAAAGCGGCGGCTACAACGACGCGCGCGCCAAGGGCGAGAAGGGGGTCGCGGCGAGCTTCAGCGCGTGGATGGGAATGAACCCTGCCTCGACCTTCATTGCGCAAACGCGTCGTGATGGCGTGACGACTGCACTTGTGTGGCCAGGGAGTGGATTGCTGGTGAGTGGGCGAGCAGGGGTAGTAGATCTCGCCGGTGAAAGTGTGGCCGCGATGACGGTGCGCGGCCCGGTGGCGATGCTCGCCGAGATCGGCGGCGGAACGGAGTCACGCGCCGAGATGCAGGGCAAGCTGCGCGAGCTCCTGGCGGACGCGAAGACGTTCGCCCTGCGGAAGGCAGCCTTTGAGAACGGTGCGACCCGCGCCTTTGTCGCCTCGCGCGCCGAACTTGAGGCCCTTCAACCTGTGATGAGTGGTAAGATGCCGCTCGCGATTGATGCCGACCGCGCGTCTGATATTCGCGCAGCAGTTGCGCTGGCGCAGGAAATGGCGATCAAGATCGTGATCGTCGGC
>Ga0209596_1004291_pt1 | contig 10927 bp, 8 predicted proteins | sample M_130807_MF_Meta_FD_187314 | JGI IMG/M metagenome (GOLD analysis project Ga0209596, IMG submission 187314) | Freshwater microbial communities from Lake Montjoie, Canada to study carbon cycling - M_130807_MF_MetaG (SPAdes) (version 2) | ecosystem: Environmental > Aquatic > Freshwater > Lake...
AAAAAATCACAATTTATTAACAAATGGCGATCATCACAATTACTTCTGACTTAGGATTGAAAGATCATTATGTTAGTTCCATTAAAGGAGCTATACTAAGCCGTTTGCCCGATGTAAACATTGTTGATATTTCACATCAGATTCCAACGTATAATATTCAGGATGCCGCTTACATTTTAAAGAATGCGTACCCAAATTTCCCAAAAGGTACTATACATATTATCGGTGTTAAAACTGAACAGAACAACCAATCGTCTCATATAGTTGTCTATTCAGATGGACATTATTTTATCAGTTCCGACAACGGGGTGTTCTCATTACTGCTTGATACAGCTATTGATAAAATAATGGAATTGCCAGCCTTGGTATCCACCTTTCCGACCAGAGACGTTTTTGCAATTGCCGCTGTAGAAATTGCTTCTGGAACTGCCCTCGAAAACCTGGGAAAAACAAAAGACAACCTATTAGAACGGATGCCTTTCCGTGCTGCATCGATGGGTGACATAATCCGTGGAACAATTGAATACATTGATTCATACGGCAACATGATGAGCAACATTAGTGAAGCATTGTTTATTCAAGTAGGAAAAGGACGAGAATTTAAAATTGAATTTGCTCGTTACGACATAAACAAAATCAGTAAAACATACAGCGATGTTCCGGAAGGAGAGATTTTAGCCCTTTTTAATTCTACAAAACAGCTAGAAATAGCAATGAATAGCGACAAAGCGAATAGTATGCTCGGTTTAAAATTAAACGACTCAATCACCATCCACTTTCAATGATCATACGCATCGTAAAAATGACCTTTGAGCCAGCAAAGGTGAATGACTTTCTGATCATTTTTAATGAATCGAAACAACGTATCCGTGATATGGAGGGATGTTCACACCTTGAATTATTAAATGATATCAATTCCCCGAATATATATTTCACCTACAGCTACTGGAATTCAGAGACCGATTTAAATAATTATCGCAATTCTGAACTATTTAAAAATGTTTGGATAAAAACAAAAAACTTGTTCTCCTCTAAAGCTGAGGCATGGAGTTTAAATCAAAACACACTTTTATAAAAAGGACTTTGAATTAAAAAAATTACACCTTACATTTGTTTTACAAATTGAAAATAAAGTTTTGAAAAAAACACTGCCCATAATCCTATTAAGTATTTTCCTCTTCAATGTGGCAGGTTATTATTTTGCTTTTAAAATTGAGCAAATTCAGATAAAGGAAGAAATGGAATCCGAAATTAAATCGGGTTTAAATACAGCAGACCTTACAAAAATAACCTTCAGTAAAACCGACCTTGCAAGTATTGAATGGATAGAAGATAACAAGGAAATGCGATACAACAATGCATTATATGATGTGGTAAAATCAGATGAAACCTCAACGACAATTACCTTTTATTGCATCAACGACTCGAAAGAACAGTCTCTTATCGCTGACTTAGAAAACCATATCAATACGCATGTGATCGCTAATAACAAAACAGAAAAAAACTCTAAAAAATCAACCGACAACATTACCAAATTATACTTTTCAACAAAACAAAATCTAGGAAATGTTTCAACTACATTTTCTCATGATTATATTCCTTATCATTTAATTTTCACTTCCACATTTTTAGAAATAAACGCTCCACCTCCGGAGTTCGTTTAATCACTTTGAATCCTTATTGATTAAGTAACAGATTCATCGCTATCCCGAAAAGATGGTCGGAATTGTATTTGTATTCCTTCTATTTATACTGGGATGGAGTCCCCTGAGTTCTGCTGGGGGCTAAACACAGGCAACTGCCATTTGATAAAACAAAAAACTAAAAAAATGAAAAAGAAGTTACTTTATATAACCTTAGGCGTTCTTGCTGCAAACATAACTGTTGCTCAAAACGAAACCCCTAAAGATACAAGCATAGCAAAATTAATTAACCTAAATGAAGTTGTTTTTTCTGCAAACAGAGCAGAAGAAAAAAAATCAGATGTTCCATATAATATAGATGTTATTAAAGCAAAAGAATTGGAATTGTCCAATCCGCAAACATCTGCAGACATGCTGAGCAACACAGGGAACATTATGGTTCAAAAAAGCCAAGGTGGCGGGGGAAGCCCTATCATTAGAGGGTTTGAAGCTAACCGAGTGTTAATAGTTGTTGATGGAGTAAGAATGAACAACGCTATTTATCGTGGAGGGCATTTACAAGATGTGATCACCATTGACAACGCAATGCTAGATAGAGCAGAGATCGTTTATGGACCAACTTCAGTAATGTATGGAAGTGATGCACTTGGAGGTGTAATGCATTTTTATACAAAAAACCCTCTTTTCGGAGGTGATAAAATGAATTTAAAATTAAATTCATATGCTCGCTATGCAAGTGCTAACCAAGAAAAAACAGGACATCTGGATTTTAATATCGGATTTAAAAAACTAGCTTCATTAACAAGCATCACTTATAGCGACTTTGATGACCTTCGTACAGGATATTCAAGAACCCCAAATGCAGATTTCGGAAGATGCGAATACTATGTTGGACCAAATGCAGCAGGAACTGCTGACAGCATGATAAAAAACAACAACACGAATATTCAAAAGAAAAGCGGTTATTCTCAAATCGATTTTATGGAAAAATTGTTGTTTAAAGCAAATGACAATGTAAATATCGGATTGAATCTTCAGTATTCTACTTCATCAGAGGTAAACCGATACGACCGCTTAAGTGATTATAGCGGATCAAATTTAAAATACGCAGAAAATGGATATGGTCCACAAAACAGAATGTTGGCGTCTGTTTATGCAACTATTAAATCAGATGGAAAACTGTTTGAAAACATGCGAATTACCGGAGCTTACCAAGACATTGCTCAAGAACGTTTCAGCAGAAAATTCAGCACCGACTACACAAGCGCGAGTGGCAGTAATAACAAAACTACCAATTTAGAAAAAGTAAATGTTTATTCTTTGAATGTTGATCTAAGAAAACAAATAAAAGAGAAACATGAATTAAGTTATGGAGTTGAAGTTGTAAGCAATAAAGTAACTTCTACCGCTTCTAAAACCAATATTCACACTGGAGCTGCAGTTACACCGGCTGATACCCGTTACCCAAATGACGGCAGTAAAACAATGAATATTGGGGCATACTTAACACATAGCTGGGAAATAAATGAAAAGATGATCGTGTCTGAAGGAATACGTTTCACACATAATTCATTGACATCAAACTTTGATACATCAGCAGCTGTTTCAACCTTTCAATTCCCATATACTTCTGTGAAACAAACTAACAATGCTTTGAATGGAAATGCAGCGTTAATCATTATGCCAGAAAAAAATATCCGTTTCAGCATTCTTGGATCAACAGGATTCAGAGCACCAAACGTGGATGATATGAGTAAAGTATATGAATCTGCAGGAAGCACGGTGGTTGTTCCTAACTCAAAATTAAAACCAGAATACGCATACAACATTGAGGCAGGGTTATCTACAACAGTAATGGATGAAAAAATAAAATTTGAAGCTAATTATTACTATACTTTATTGAAGAATGCAATTGTTACTAAAGCATTTCAATATGACGAAAAAGACTCTTTGCTGTTCAATGGGTCTTTAAGTCAAGTCATTGCATCTCAAAATGTGGATGAAGCATATATCCAAGGATTATATGGCGCTATTACCGCTGATTTTTCTAATCATGTTTCTTTCAAAACTTCAGTAACCTATACAATGGGACAGTATCGTCAAGAGTTACCATCTATTAACAACAACTCTAATCACGACACGATCGTGCCATTGGATCATATTCCTCCAATGTTCGGACAAACAAGCATCATGTACCACTTCAAAAAATTTGAAAGTGAAATTTATGCGCGTTACAGTGCCCCAAAACTTGGCAGAGATTATAGTTTAGGTAAAGAAGATAATGAATCTTACTCCGCAGATCCAGTAAATGGTTATATGCCTGGATGGGTAACATTCAATATCAAAACGGCTTATCATATTACAAAAACATTCACTGTTAATTTAGGAGTGGAGAATTTATTTGACACACATTACCGCATATTCGCTTCAGGAATAAGTGCTCCCGGAAGAAATATTATTGCTGCGGTTAGAGTTAAATTTTAATTAACAATTATTTTTAAGGTTGAAAAATTAATTTTAGGCATCTTGTTTTTATTATTCAGATTCCTATTAAGATAAAATAATAAAATCTAAAATGAATACCCGTAAAAACAGCGATTCACAAATGCCTAAATTCTAAAAAAAATTATACGTAAAACAAAAAGCAGCCACACGTTAAAAAGTGTGGCTGCTTTTTGTTTTTTAATCAAGTGGTTGACCTTACATTATTTTAATAGTACTTTTGTATATCAACATTTTGACACCATCAATCATGAAGCGGCAAAGAAAAAGCGCCAACAAATTAATTCGCTTTTGGAAAAAACTTGGCCCAGGGCTAATAACAGGATCAAGTGACGATGACCCTTCAGGCATCGCTACCTATTCGCAGGCGGGTGCATCATATGGCTTAGCAACACTATGGACAGCCTTTTTCACTTTCCCCTTAATGGCATCTATTCAAGAGATGTGTGCAAGAATTGGACTGGTAACTTCGCAAGGTTTAACAGGTACATTAAAAACAAATTACCCTAAAATTGTTTTATACCTAATGGTATTATTTAGCTTCCCCGCTATTGTGATGAACATTGGGGCTGATATTGCCGGAATGGGAGCTGTTGGGAATTTATTGTTTCCATCCATCCATCCATTTTTTTTCAGCATCAGTTTTACAATTATATTATTGATAGTGATTGTATTTCTGCCCTATAAAAAAATTTCTTCCGTGTTAAAGTACCTATGTATCGTCTTGCTTGTTTATCTGATTGTTCCTTTTTTATACAAGCAAGATTGGTTTGCCATTTTAAAAGCAACGGTTATTCCTACGATCAAATTCGACAAAAACTTTATCAGCATTCTTGTAGCTATTCTAGGCACAACAATTTCTCCGTATCTCTTTTTCTGGCAGGCTACAATGGAAGTAGAAGAAATGAGGCATAAGAAAAAAGGCATTATGGTCAACAAAAAAATCATGACCGAAATGAAACAAGATGTTGATTTCGGGATGCTTTTTTCTAATATCGTGATGTTTTTTATTATACTAGCAACAGGCACTGTCCTTTTCAATGGAGGAATTCATCAGATCGATACAGTTGAACAAGCTGCAAAAGCTTTAGAACCCTTAGCTGGAAAATCAGCGTATCTTCTGTTTGCATTGGGAGTAATAGGAACTGGATTTTTAGCGATTCCTGTTTTGAGTGGTTCGCTATCATACATTTTTTGCGAAACATTTGGATGGAAAGAAGGGCTTGACAATAAATTTCAGGAGGCAAAACCTTTTTATATCATTATTGCAATTTCACTTATTTTGGGTTTATCACTCAATTATATTGGCATCAGTCCAATAAAAGCGCTGATATATTCTGCTATCCTTTATGGAATAACAGCTCCAGTTCTTATTGCTATTATTTTGCACATTAGTAATAATAAAAAAGTGATGGGAGAATTTACTAACGGAAAAATGTCAAATATTCTTGGTGTCACGGCTTTAGTGCTTATGACAGCATCCGCAGCAGCCCTTCTTTACCTTCAATTCTTTGCCTAATAAAGTATCAAGACAAAATTGATGCAAAAAAAAGAAGTCAATTAGATTGACTTCTTTTTACGATTTACGTTTTTTTATGAAACTACATGCCTTCACTTAACTCTAACCACCTCAACGATTTTTCATCTAGTTTAGAAATGATGCTTCCTATCTCCGAACTCCATTTCACTGCATCTTCGTGATTATCACTACCTGCATTTAACAAGTCAGAAATTTTCGATTTCTCTTCTTCCAATTTCGCAATTTCTTTTTCCAATTGATCAAACTCTTGCTTTTCTTTATAGCTCAATTTTTTTTTATTTGGAAGAACATCTATCTCTTTTGGAGTTTCAACAATAACGGGCACTTCAAAACTTTCAACTTTTGAACTAACACTATCTTCTTTTCGTTGATTTTTTTCTTCTTGATCCTTTTTATCTCTGTATTCGGTATAATTCCCTGGAAAATCTCTGACTACACCTTCTCCTTCAAATACAAACAAATGATCCACCATTTTATCCATAAAATAACGATCATGGGTAACAATCAAAACGCAACCTTGAAAATTTGTTAAAAAATCTTCCAAAACACTTAATGTCACAATATCCAAATCATTGGTTGGCTCATCAAGTATTAAAAAATTCGGATTCTTGATTAAGATGGTCATCAAATAAAGTCTTCGTCTTTCACCGCCGCTAAGTTTTGAAACATAGCCATATTGCACATCTGGAGGAAATAAAAATTTAGTTAACAAACCGGATGCTGAAAGTTTTGATCCGTCAGCTAAAGGAATAAACTCAGCAATGTCTTTCACCACCTCGATCACTCGTTTATCTTCCACTAATTTTAATCCTTCTTGTGAATAATAGCCAAACACGATTGTTTCTCCAGAAGTAATCGTCCCTGCATCTGGTTGCTCCAAACCCATAATCATATTTAAAAAGGTAGATTTCCCTACTCCATTCTTCCCGATCACACCAATTTTTTCACCTTTTTTAAAGATGTATGAAAAGTCATTCACAATTTTAGTAGGTCCAAAAGCTTTTTTGATCTTCACAAACTCGAGAATTTTTCCACCAATTCGAGACATTTTAACACCAAGTGCCAGCTTTTCTTCTGTTTGTTTACTGAATGCTTTATCTTTTGTTACCTCAAACTGATCAACTCTGTACTTAGCCTTTGTTCCTCTAGCTTTCGGCATTTTACGAACCCACTCCAATTCTCTTCGAAAAAGATTTTTGGCTTTATCAATTTCGCTATTCTCCATTGATTCGCGTTCTGCCTTTTTTTCGACATAATATTGAAAGTTCCCTCTGTAATGATGTAAATTACCATTATCGATCTCGATTATTTCAGTGCAAACGCTGTCCAAAAAATATCGATCATGGGTTACAAGCAAAAGTGTCATGTCTTTTGAAACAAGATAATTCTCCAACCATTCAATCATTTCAACATCCAAGTGATTGGTAGGCTCATCTAGGATCAATAAATGTGGCTCATCTATTAAAACTTTCGCTAAAGCAACCCGTTTTTTTTGTCCACCGGAAAGAGTAGAAATTTGTTTATCCAAAAAAGCAATTTTTAATCGCTGCAAAATTTCCTGCACCTTTGCTTCAAATCCCCACGCTTCCAACTTATCCATCTGAGCACTGCATAATTCCAATCGGTCAGAAGTTTTGTCATTATAATCTTTTTCAAACGCATGCAATGCCTCTTCATAATCACGTACCGCATTCAACATGGCATTGTCGGTTTTATAAATGGCTTCAAGGACCGTACTGCTTTCGTCAAATGCCGGATTTTGATCCAAGTAAGTCACTACAATATCTTTCCGAAAAGTAACGGATCCTTCATCAGCAATCTCTTTACCCATAAGCACTTTAAGAAGCGTGGATTTCCCGGCGCCATTTTTTGCAATTAAAGCAATACGATCACCTTGATTTAAGCCGAAACTAATCTTATTAAATAATACTTTCGTTCCGTAAGATTTTGAAACATTTTCTACTGATAGATAATTCACTGTATAAAAATTGTTGATTTAATGCACAATTGCTACTTTTTTTAAGGGCGCAAAGGTAGGTAAATTTTGTTGTAAAAAGGGGATATTAAAGCCGAAAGCCTTTAAATAGGTGTCTTCCGAAAAGAAAAAATGCGGTTTACATGCTATTCTTTATCCTTTTCCTTCTCAATAAAATTGTAATGGATATCAATAGATTTCGGATTGTCCATCTCGGGAGTATATTGATCATCGCCACTTACATCTATTTTTTCATTTTCTTCGTCATTACCCAGGTCGTATGTTCTGGGAGGTGGCCCTTCCTTCCGGAAGTTGTATGCGGTGATTATTCCAGCCAAAGAACCAAGCAGATGAGATTCCCAAGATATACCCTTTTGAAAAGGAAGTATCCCCCAAACAGCTCCACCATAAAGGAATGTTACAAATAATGACAATGCCATTAATCGGGTATCTTTTCTGAATATTCCGCTAAAAAATAAAAAAGTGATAAATCCATAAATGATCCCACTCGCGCCGATATGGTAGGAGTCTCTACCTGCTGCCCATACCCATACGCCTGTCATGAGATATACCCAAAAAAACACTTGAAAAGCAATGGTCCGATAAGAATAGAAAATGATCGGGCCGAGCACCAACAAGGGAAGTGTATTAGAAATCAAATGAGGAAAGTCGGCATGCAATAAAGGACCTGTAACAATACCAATTAATCCACTAACCTTTCTCGGATACAAGCCATACATATATAGGTTAGTATTATTCACTACTTCATACAATTTCACCACCCATAATATAAGAACAAACAAGAGGGGAAAAAATACACTAAAAAACAATTTCGAAAACGTGTTGCGCATACAGTTTAACAATTAAAGAGCGTTAAGAATCAGTCAATGTTTATACCACAATTTCAGTGTGACATAAAGGCTGTTTTCTCTATACCCCCTCATAAAACGAACTAAATTATTAAGTTATTGATAGTATTATTTATTTCCAAAACGCGTACCCGATACGATTGTTAGTTTTAAAAGAATCATACCACTAAAAAAATTAATTAATTAATAAAATATCGTATTAAAAAATATTTTGGATAATACCATTATAATGATTATTATTGTCATATAGAAATTACAATTAATCATTTACTATGAAAAACAAATACATAAATTACTTTTTTGCTAGCGCGCTTTTTTGCTTAGCAACAACAAAACTTGCAACTGCTCAGTGGGCTGAGGGTTCTTGTGGAAATTATGATGCTAACCACGCTATGGAGGTTGCACATCCTGAATTAATCCAGCAGCGCATCGATTATGACAAATCGTTAACGGCTATGGTGAAAGAAAGAATGAAGTCGCCTGCTAGTGCTTCACAGGTATATATTATTCCTATCGTTTTTCATATTATTCATGTGAATGGAGCAGAAAATATTTCCGACTTGCAAATTACGCAGCAAGTGGCAAAAATGAATGAAGACTGGCGAAAACTAAATGCAGATACAACTTCTATTGTACCTTCTTTTGTTGCTTTAGCGGCTGATGTGCACATTGAATTTCGTTTAGCTAGAATAGATCCAAATGGTAATTGTACAAACGGTATCGACCGCATTTATTCTCACAAAACATTCAATGCAGATGAAAGCTGTAAATTGAACCAATGGCCTAGAGATAAATACATGAATGTATGGGTAGTAAATAGTATAGGTGCCACACCAGGAGTTGCAGGATATGCATTGTACCCTTCTTCTGTTGCAACATACGGTTACCCCTTTGATGGAGTTGTAATGCTATACTCTGTTTGTAATGGTAGTTCAAGAGTTTTGAGTCATGAAATCGCACATTGCTTTTCTTTGCAACATACATTTGGGGATACAAACAATCCTGGTGTAACATGTGCTGACGATTTAGTTGATGATACCCCTATCACTAAAGGACATCCAAATGTTTGCCCTCTTACCGATGCAACTTGTGACCCAACAGTTATTGAGAATGTTCAAAATTATATGGAATATGCAACATGTCCTTGTATGTTTACATACGGACAAAGAGACAGGATGCAAGCTGCATTAAACAGCCCTGTAGCTCAAAGAAACAATTTATGGTTAAATTCTAACCTAATAGCTACAGGAACAGATGGAGCAACGAATGCAATTTATGTGGCAACTCACCCTGTTTGTACTCCTAGACCTGATTTTTATGCTAACAGATATTCTGTTTGTCCTGGTGGAACTGTAACATTTACCAAAAACATTTTAGATGGTACTGCATCTTCTTGGTCTTGGAGTTTCCCTGGTGGATCTCCTGCTACTTCAAGTGCTGCTGCACCAATGGTAACCTACAACACACCTGGATCTTATGATGTTACTTTAACCGGAACAAACACTGCTGGAACGGGTACCATTACTAAAAATATGGAAATAAGCGTTTCGGATGCTTATGCAATGGTTATTCCTGGATTAACAACCGAAAACTTCGACAACTCTTCTTTATATTATTCACGTTGGCATTCTGAAGACTTAGATGGCAACTCTAGAACCTGGTGGTTGACAAATACTGCATCTTATAGCAGTAACCAAAGTATGGTCATGAATGCATACTACGGATTCTACAATGACGTAGATAATTTATACAGTCCTTCGTATGACCTTTCATATGTTAGCGGTGCATCGCTTTCTTTTAGATGTGCGGCAGCAACAAAAGGCACTACAGCAGCTGATGTAAATGAAAAACTTAAAGTATACGTTTCTAAAGATTGCGGAGCAACTTGGTTATCAATCAAATCTTTAACTGGAGTATCTTTAATTAACAATGGATATCATCCGGAAGAATTTGTTCCAAATACTGCATCTCAATGGGCATTGATAAGTACTACTATTCCTACTGCCTATGTAACTGGAAACACTCGCTTTAAATTTGAATACACATCAGGGAATGAAGCAAATAATATTTATATTGATGATGTAAACATTTCTGGTGCATTAGGAGTTCAAAATAGCGCTATCGAAGAAACAAGCGTTTCTCTTTACCCTAATCCTTCTAGTCAATCAACTACACTTTCTTATCACTTAAATAATAAAGCAAATACAAAGATTGAAATGATAGATGTACTTGGTAAAAAAATAATGGAAGTGAATAATATGAATCAAACAGAAGGTGATTACACGATTCAATTATCTAAACAAGACCTTCACTTATATAACGGAATCTATTTCGTTAAGATCTCTGTTGACAATAACACCATCACCAAAAAATTAATCATTACTGAATAATCGATTTT
>Ga0209596_1004293_pt1 | contig 10924 bp, 21 predicted proteins | sample M_130807_MF_Meta_FD_187314 | JGI IMG/M metagenome (GOLD analysis project Ga0209596, IMG submission 187314) | Freshwater microbial communities from Lake Montjoie, Canada to study carbon cycling - M_130807_MF_MetaG (SPAdes) (version 2) | ecosystem: Environmental > Aquatic > Freshwater > Lake...
ATTATTCCAATAAAAACAAAATTGAATTAATGAACGCAGCTTTGCAATTACCATTATATCAGAATAAGCGCCATGTATTGATTCACAATCAATCTGTGGGTGATATTATTAGCGGTATATTGCAAACCCACAGCAAATACAAATCTGATTATGATCGCATAGCATTAAACTTTGCAGGTAGAGATGCTGTGCAAATAGCTAGAAATGTTTATGACTATTTAAAAAAACATACCTATTATGTTATTGAATCAGATACCAGGCAGACGTTACGATCACCATCGGCAATATTAGCACTGGGACAAAATCCACGTGTCGGCCTTGATTGTAAATCATACAGTCTTTTTATTGCAGGCGTACTTGCCGCATGGCAGCGCAGAGGCATGAATATTAATTGGTGCTACCGTTTTGCATCTTATAAAATTGCCGACAAAATACCACACCATGTATTTGTGGTAATCAATCCAAACACAAATCACGAAATATTTGTCGATCCAGTGTTACCAACATTTAACGACAAAAAACAATATCACTACAAAATCGATAGAAAACCTATGGCACTATACACAGTATCGGGAATCGGCAAAACAAAGCGCACAAAAGAAGAAAAACTTAAGCGCCGCGCACAAATTAAGGCAAAAATTAAAGGTCAAATAAAAAAGAAAGGTAAAATTTTCTTGAAATTCAACCCAGCAACGGCAGCAGCTAGAAATGCAATTTTGCTGATCATTAAAGTTAACCTGTTTGGTTTAGCAAGAAAATTATTTTTAGCTAGACAAAAACCAAATGGCGATGCCCAACTAAAAAAGTTTTGGGAAAGCATTGGCGGTAAATATGCTAGTTTGATTAAAAATATCAGTACAGGTATTAAGCATGGCAAAAACAGAAATGATGCCGCTATCATGAAAGAAATTGCTACTAAAAATAGTGTAATGAAATCCAATATAAAAGTATCAGGTATTGGTGATCCGGTAACAGCTAGCGCTGTTGTAACATCAACGCCAATTCTTTTGAAGCTAATTAGCTTACTAAAAAAATTAGGCATTGATCCAGACAAAGCCGCTGCAGCTGCAAAAGGTGTAGTTAAAAAAGTAGTAGATGCAAAAATTGAAGATATAGCCAATAAGGCAGCAGGTAAAGAAGAAGGCACTAGATCACCAGGTGGCGATGATATGAATATTCCAAACAGTGCAAGCGAGGCATTAAATCCAACAGATGAAAGTTCAAATGATGAAAGTTCTGGCGATGAAATGGGCGCAATACCTAAAAAAACATTGTTACTTGGTGGCGCTGCATTGGTTGCCGCTTATTTCTTAATGAAAAAAAAATAAGATCATGCCAACAAAAAAGAAACCATCACCAGCGCAGTTAGCGGCTAGAGCAAAATTTGTTGCAATGGTACGCGCAAAGTCAAAGGCTAAAAAGTCACCAACAAAGAAAGCGGCACCTAAAAAAACAGCGATTAAAAAGAAAGCCGTTGCAAAAAAGAAAGTTACAGCTAAAAAAACATCTACTCATAAAGATACAAAATCTCACAATGTGAGAATCAATGTGGTAAGCGGTGTAAATCCTTATGTAATAAATGAAATTGAAAGATTAACGAGATACAATAATGAATTAGAAAGATTTATTGAAAATGGAAAAAATAAATTAAAAACTGATAAATTATTATCAAATTTTGACAAAGGAGTACTTAAAATATCAATTAGTAGATTAAAATATTTATTAAGAGATAATAAAAAAAGAATGACCGAATTGAAAAAACATATCAAATAACAACTTTAAATCAAATCAAACATGGCACGTAGAAAAACAAAAAAAACCCCACGTAGACGTTCAAGTCGTAGAATGGGCGCAATCAACACAAGTAACATGCTTACTTCTATTGGTGGAGTAATCGCCGGCGTAGCTGCTGCCGGATATTTAAACAAATTAGCGCTAAAAAATCAATCTGCAACAGTGCAAGCAGCTGCACCTATTGCTTTAGGTATTGCTGTACCTGCTTTATTGCTTAAATCTGAATTTGGCCGTTTCTTGGGTGCCGGTATGGTAGCTTATGGCGGTAGTAAATTCTTAGCACAGGCAGGTCTCGCTGGTACAGAAGAAGATGCTTTCTCTATCTCTGGAGATGATCTTTCAGTAGTAGCTGGTGACTTCGCAATGGCCGGAGATGAAGATGAATTTATGGGCGGTGACTTTGCAATGGCTGGAGATGAACAAATCTCTGTGCTTGCAGGTACCGATGACATAAATGAATTAGCAGCATTTGAAGAAGATGAAGCTTACAATTCTGCAATCTAAAATTACAATGCACTTTCGACTTTTAAAATAATCAAATTAACAAAAACAAAAATCAAAAATCATGCCTTCACAAATTGGATCAAGGATGGCCTTCCAAAATGCCTCAAATGCCGTAAAGAGAGCAGGCCTTAACCCCGGCAACGCCGTATTATCACAATCGTATTTACGTATGGAAGTTCCGTTAGCAGTATCTGCAACGTCTTACAAATTTGACGTATTAGTAAACGAATCAATTAACGGATCTATTAACACGCAGCAAAAATTAAATTTGCAGGATGCTTTTGTAGTTAATCAAATTGGATTTTTTCTTGCAGTACCAACCGGTACTACAGATACAACTTTTCGTTTGTTAACGTATCCAGCAATTGGAACAACTAGTTCATTAATAGGAACACCGCCAACATACACTCTTGCACAGGCGGTAGCTACTAATTCTATTTATCAAGGTGCAATGCAATTAACGGTAAACCAACGTACAGTAATAACTGCATGGGACTTGTATCGCCATTTATTCATTCCACCTGTACAAATGAATACCGGTTTAGTTACAACCGCTGCTTTTGTATCACCTGGTGCCGGTACAACAACCGGTCACCCTTTTGATGACAATGTAAATGGCGCTGACTTTGGATTCTATCCAACAGAGCCTAATATTGTTGTAGCTGGTAACAAAAAGAACGACCTTACCGTCAGCATGCCTGTAGGGCCAAGCGCAATTGCAACAAACTCACGATTAGTTTGTATTATGCGCGGTATCTTAGCACAAAACGTGACTCCGATTAACTAATCAAATCACCATATCCGGTACTTGGGGCCGATCGGTATACAAAAACGGCCCCTTCCTTTTTTTAAATCAAAATAAATATGATACTAAATAACTACGGCATCAAGAATAGCTACACAGTAGAAATTCAGCCTGCGGCATCAGACACCGCCCAAACTTGGATGTTCCCTGATATTCCATTTTTAAGAACTAAACCTATTACTGCAATCATTCTGTCAGCAACTCAAAGAGGAGTAAACACTGGGTTAATAAATTACGGTTATACTATGTTTACAAACACAGCGACTTCTGCATTTTTAACATTGGCAGATGATAAGGGCAAACAATTTATACAAAATATGCCTTTGCGTGAATTATTTATTACTTCTGAAGCATCAGTAGGTAATGCTATTTCAACAGATAATTATATTTATGGACAAAATACGGATGGCATAAAATATATCGATCCTAGAATTATTGTTTGGACAAAATCGTTTGTTTATTTGCCAGTAGCAACAGGAACAGCAAATCTTTGTTTACAATTCACTATATTATATAACAATTAAAATTTAAGAGATGATAATTAGAGAATACGCAATCAAAAATTACCAATTTGTTACAATACAAATTAATCAATCCAACGCAGTAAATAGACAATATTTCCCAGATCTACCAAATTTGCGCGATGTTTACACTACATCTATTGTATGTTATACGGCAGGACAATTTGCCAAAGACATAAATAATGTATCACCTATCACAGTCAACAACTATAATAAATGTTACTTGACAATAAATGTTGATGGTAACGAGGTAATTCAAAATATAGATCTTAAACACTTGCAACCACAAGCAGCAGGTAACGGAATATCTTATAATGCTAGCGGTGTATTACCACTGGCACCGGTTAAAATTGATTACCAAAAAAGTTATGTTAATATTGCATCCGGTCAAAACACTGGATCAACACAATTTTCTTTCTGTTTTGGTATTTATTACTTTTACCCTAATCAAGCAAAATAAAATATGACATACACAATAGACGCAATACTGGAAGAATACAAGGATAACAATTTCCCTGCTTTTGTCGTGTATGAGGGAAAAGAGCCACGATCTGTATATTTAGAGAAAGATATCGAAGAAGGTGCCGAACGCCTTTCGAAAGCTTTGAATAGAATAACAAACGGATCAGCAAAGGTAAAAATATACAAGACAGTCCCATCCAAAGGAATCGATGAGAAGACGGCCGCGTTTTTAGTTTTGCCGTACGAAAAAAAGTACACATCAGAAGATAAACAGCAATATTGGGAAGGTCGCGGACTTGGCAGTCACATGATAGAAGAAATCAGAAGTTTAAAAGCAGACATTGCAGGATTAAAAGCCGAACTTGATGAACCGGAAACAGACGAAGAACTAGAAAAACAAGCACAACCTAGCAGCATTATTGCTGGTTTAGTAGGTAATCCTGCAATTCAAAACGTAATTGCAGCATTCTTGACAAATTTATCTGCCAATGTTATTACTAATCATGCGGTACCTGTGCGCCCGATGGCAATGGCCGGCGTTTCACCAGATGTTGATGTAATTATAAATAGCTTGCTTACTAAAGGTGTAACTGTTGATGATTTCAATAAACTTGATCAGATGCCGCCAGAGAGATTATCTTTTTTACTTTCAATGCTTAGAAATCAATAAATATGGCAAATTACAATTTAGAACAATTAGTCGGCAAAAATCTGTATGCACAAAAAAACATACCTATACTTGCACGTCCTACGGATAAAAAACCAATTAGAACAATCAGCGCTGGTAATCTGATTGGTACATTATATTCTTGGGTTATAGACAAAAAAACAAATGAAATATATTTTATGTTTTACAATGGCAAAGTGCCATTTTATGTAAAGTATGTTCCTAATTCAGGAATGATAGATGTAAAAAAATTGGTTTCTCAAGGCGCAAAAAGTGATGAAGAATTACAAGAAGCTAAAGAAGATGCCAGCAAATCAACAGTAGAAAAATTGATTAAAAAATACGGAATATACTTTATTGGATTAGCTGGCTTATTATTACTCACAAGAAAAAAATAAACATGCACTTTCGACTTTTATGGTAACATACACAACAGAAATTCAATACTATACTACCAATCAACGCGTAATTGGTAATTGCAATGTAATTACATTTGTCAACACTGGCACCATTACACTGTATGTAAACAACTTTCCGGTAACTGCCGGCAATTCTTTTTCAATTGCAGGCAATCAAGATGAAGTTGATCTAACGGAATATTTAATCGACTTTAGAGGATCACTTGTCGGTGAAGTATATGTAATCAAAAAAGTGAACAGATAGATGGCAGCGATTACTATTTCATCACCTGGCGGCGCACAAACAAATCCGACAGATACACTTTTGCCATACAATAACGGCGGAGTTTTTGGTGACAGTATGTTAGTGCAAAGTAGCCCAACTAAGCTATATGCAAGTTACACAGCCGGTGTCCCAGGTGCAGAAAGTGGATTATTAATTGATAACGGAATTGGCTCTTATGAGTTTGGCGATACTGATGGGCAATTTACGTCTGCTAGATTAAGTATTAGTTCTGATGGTAATTTTAATATTTATTCATCGAAATTAATTTTAAATGCTGACAATCAAATTGATATAAACGGATTATTAACCTCTGTATCTGCTGGTGGATCTGCTGGATTGCATTTAAAATTAACAATTAACGGAACAAAATACAAGATTCAACTTTTAGACGACTAATAATATGGCAGCAATATCAATAGGCGGAGGCGCTGTAACAAACCCTACAAATCAATTTATACCATATAAAAACGGAAGTATATTTTCTGATACAATCATCAAGATGACTAGTACAAATGCTTTTGCGTCAATTGAAGGCACAACAGCACAGGGATTATCAATTAATAATACTTCAAAAGTATATTCTATTGGTGATATTCAGCGAACAGGTGGTAGTGTTTGCATTACACTTGATTCAAACGTTAATACAATGGCTTTTGAAGGCGCTGCTTTAATTGCTACTACGGCAGGCGCCCCTGCATTAAATAAATATCTTACGTTTAGTAATAGCGGAATAACGTATAAAATAGCACTATTAACCGCATAAAATGGCAGAAACAATTTTACAAATTATCGGTTTTACAATGCCTATTGGCATATTTTACGGCGCAACAAATCAGCGGATTAAGGCCCTTGAAAAACATATCGATACAATTAGCAATTTATCTGATCGCCTGGCACGAATAGAAGAAAAAACAAACATTATTATCTCACTTCAAAATAAAAAACATGAATAAGATCATTAAAAATTGGAAAACAACAGCACTGGGTGTGCTTACTATTGCCATTGGTGCAATATTGTATATTAAAGGCGATCAGACAGCAGCACTGGCAGCGCTTAGTTCTGGCATTGGATTAATACAGTCACATGATGCGGTAGAATCAAAATAATTGATAAAAATACAAGATGCTATACATTGAAAAAGTAAAAGAAAATCAAAAGGCCTTTGCTGATAAAGTAAATGACATATCCAAAAAGTTAAAAATTAACCCAAACTGGTTAATGTTGGTTATGAATTCTGAAAGCAGATTGAATCATAAAATTGTTAATCCAAATGGCGGTGCTACCGGATTAATTCAATTTATGCCTAAAACTGCAATAGGACTTGATACAACTACACAAAAACTAAAGGAAATGTCAAATGTTTCTCAACTTGACTATGTATACAAGTATTTTAAGCCTTATGCTGGCAGAATAAAATCATATTTCGATTTGTACTTAATAACTTTTTTTCCTTTAGGTATAGGCAAATCAGACAATTGGATTATGCAAACCAAAACATTAAGTGCAGATACAATTGCAAAACAAAATCCTGCAATCAATAAATTCGTAAAGGATAACAAGATCACAATAGGCGAATTCAAAAAATATGTGAATTCAACAATTCCAAAGGATATAATAACAAAATTGAATGATAATAAATTACCAGTGATGGCAATCATATTATTGTTTGGGATCGGTTTATTTTTCCTTACAAAGTAGTCATTTTTATTTTTTATATAGCGTTTAGAAAAAAGGCCTGGCATTCTTGCCGGGCCTTTGTGTTTTATATCTTGATCTGTTTATACACAAATCCAACGATTATTCATATTTGTCCTACTAATTCTTTTTAATTTACCATAATTGTCTCTAATAGCAAAACAGCAAGGATGTTGTAACCATTCAATATCAACTATGTAAATATTTCCTTTAGTCAATTGACCTTTTTTGGTATCGGGATCTTTTACTAATTGTAATTTTTGCCCTGCTCGTAATGACCACAAATCATATTTGAGACGTTTTTGCGATTCATATTCTTGTACAATTTTTAATGCTTTTTCGTATTGTTTTATAGTGATCATAATTTATATTTTAATCTGTTTAAAAAAATGCTTTGTTTCTTTCTCGTAAAAGTTTATTGATTCGACATACGGATATTTGTTTTTTACAAAGCTCACAAAGCGGTCAATATTGCTGATCTTCCTATATTTGATAGGGAATGATCTATCTTTTATGAATACAATTGCTGTTAAATTTATTGCCATCCGTAAATGTATTTATACTTCAAAAATATAATCTTCACTCGCCAGTAGTGATATATCAACTTGTGATATGGTGTAAATTTTAAAATCTTGTTTACAACATTCAATGCGCTTTCGACACTTGAAGTATTGCGCAGGATCTCATCGGCCGTCTCTTGCGGTGTTTTAATCATTTTCATTTTTTATAGTTTTTTCTGTGGCGCAAGCGTTATTGCTGCAATTTGTGTAAATGTTCGTTAGTATCTCTTTTACTTCCATGTAATGCACTGTGATAGTGTGCAAATGGCTGTGCTTGATCATCTTGTCACATGATCTGATTGATAGGCATGGGCAGGCCTTTTGTAGTAATCTGTTTGCCGTTTCCTGTGCTGTCATGGTGTCTTTGTTTTAAAGGTTAATATAATGCCACCGGTAATACTGTCGGTAATACAAGCAGTCCAAATTGTGCGGCTATTTTTTAAAGCTGTGCCTAAAATAATTATATCAGTAGCTGATAATTCTATCATTTTTGCCTTAACTTCTGTTGCACTGGTGGTGATTGAATTATTGATCTCATCAGTAAAATTTTTTTCTAAAAAGCGGTAAACGCTGACTTTCCAGTTCATATTGTATATTGTTTTAAATTGTTATCGATCTAACTGGGCGAACATGATTTATACTCCATGTAGGATAATTCCCTTGATTTCCATTTCCAAAACATTGTATATATACAAGGTTTTCAATATATTGCGTACAACTCCAATAATAATCAGAATGAAAACTATCATCTTTATTTAAATAAATTAAGTGTAATTCTTGCCTTGTTGGCAATCTCCAACCATCACCAAGTTCTTGGCAAGCTTCATTTGCTTCTGCCCAACATTTATCTTCTAAATCTTTAAAATAAACTTCAAATTTTAAATGTTGTTCTAAAATAAAAGTTGTTTTTGGTTCTACTAAAGTAATAAAATATTTTTTTCCTTTAATAGTAATCATTTTATAATTATCTGTAATTATCTTTTTCATTTTTTTTGTTTTTTTTAAATAGTTATTGTAATATTGCACTAGAAAGTGCATTTTATAGTTAGCGTCTCTGGTTTCGGCTAGGGGCGCTTTCTTTTGTAGGTGGTGCAAATGCGCACTGGACATACTTGGTGCCATCCCACTGAATATACACAGGATCAAAATCGGCCGCTGATCGCAAATACTTTGCCGATAATGAATACACATTATTTTCACGATCTTTAACTACTTCCAGTACTGACTGCGCGTATCTGTCAACCATACTACCAAAGTGTCCCAAAGTGTGATTATCTTTCTTACCTGTGTGAATTACGCCAATAATCAAGATAGAATACTCAGCTGTGATTTTTTTTAGCCAGTTAATAATCATTCTGCTTTCGGTTTCATCGTTATAATTGTTGATTAAATCCAAAAATCCATCAATGATAATAACACTGGCAGGATAATTTTTTATATAAGTCTCGACAAGTATACGGTTAACTTCGGCAGGATCCTGGCGCGTATTAAAAGCATTAAAATTGTAAATTAACTTTTCCCTGCATGCCATATCCTTAATCCGATGCAAATTCTTGTAAAAATCATATTCGGCGCTTTCAGTATCAAAATAACCTAAAAACGGCCTTATTGGATCAGTTTCTAAATGTATATCAAACTTTTGTTTTTCTGTAAGCATCATTGATGATATTGCCGCATTTATAAATGTTGACTTGCCGGCCTTCGGCAATCCACTGAATACACAAAAGTTACCGGCTGAACCAATTACTTTATCGCGGATCTTAAAAAAGACTTGTTCACCAGGTGGCGCGTAGTCATGTTTAAAATGCCGCGAATTAAGTAATTTGTCGTAGTCAATATTTATTTTACTATTTGACAATGGCGCTAGGTGTGTTTACAGGTGCTTTTTTTAATTCTTCATCACATCTTTCAAGTGTCGAAATTGCAATGGCAATGGCTTCTTCTGCTATTGTCTCCGGCAGGCATTTGTCTGAATACACGCCGGCTAATTGTGCGGCGATGATGGCCGACATATACTCTAGCTTGTTCAAACCAAAACTAATATGTATTTGGTTAAATTTATCCTGCACTGGGTGCGTAGGGAATGCTGGGGCAAAAAATTGCTGATCCATATTTTATATATTCAGATAACGCTGTTTCCCGTTTGGTTTAAAAATGAGATGATGCGGCGATAATATACATGCCTAGATACATAATGAATGCGTAAAGGGCCACTATTACTGCTATTATAAAGTAAGTTATAAATTTTTTCACGATAAAGTTTTTTGAGGATTAAAAAAGTTTCTTTTTCAAGTATTCACTAGTTTCTAGCAATCGACTTCTGACAGGTTCATCAATAGCTGATTTTTTAAAATGAAATTTATAGAAAATAAAGTCAAGCAAATCTCTTGCCTGCTGTTGTGTCAATTCAATTTTGACATCATTGTCTTTTAAACGATCTGGTAGCATGATTTTTTTGTTAGTTGACTTACTAACGGAAGTTTTATAGTTGGCCACAAAGATTAAACGCTTTTTTCGATTATGCAAGCAAAAAATAAAATTTTTTTTTTAATTTAAAAGTCGAAAGTGCATATAAATGTGCTGTTGTGCCTGCGCGCTTGCAGGGGCGCAGGCACAAAGTTATATGTTTTATTTTGAAAAAAATACATATCCGCCACAAATTTTTTTGTTAATAAGTGAAATTGTCGTAATTTTGTTATTCTATGAACCCAAAAACATTACTCGGACTGGCAGCAGGTGGATTACTTCTCTGGTTTCTCATGGGAAAAAAGAAATTAGCGAAAGCCACAACTTTTTCAATGGAAAAACTCGGTTTTGACATTAAAGGCAAAAAGATAAAGCTTACACTGGGTGCCAATAATCCCACAGGATCATCCGCAACATTAAATTCTCTAGTCGGTGCTTTGTTTATCAAGGGCAATCAAGTTTCTAGTGTTGAATCATTTACAAAGGTGAAAATATTACCTAACGCAAAAAGTCTTATTACTTTAGATCTTAAACCATCACTAGTAGGAATTTTTGCAACGGCAAAACTTTTGCTTTCGAAAGGTGGAACAAAAGCATTAGATGCAACATTTGTAGGTAATGCAGATGTGAACGGTCTCATTATTCCAATAAAAACAAAATTGAATTAATGAACGCAGCTTTGCAATTACCATTATATCAGAATAAGCGCCATGTATTGATTCACAATCAATCTGTGGGTGATATTATTAGCGGTATATTGCAAAC
>Ga0209596_1004294_pt1 | contig 10923 bp, 12 predicted proteins | sample M_130807_MF_Meta_FD_187314 | JGI IMG/M metagenome (GOLD analysis project Ga0209596, IMG submission 187314) | Freshwater microbial communities from Lake Montjoie, Canada to study carbon cycling - M_130807_MF_MetaG (SPAdes) (version 2) | ecosystem: Environmental > Aquatic > Freshwater > Lake...
TACTGCCAGTCTGGCACATCATACGGCCAGTGAATCAGCAGCCAAACAAACCATCGCACGTGAAACTACCACCAATGTAACAACACCGTATAATCGTACAGTAACAACATTGGTACGTACCACATCAAACTGGAGTGACAGCACCACTACTACCGCAGATAGTGCAACATCAAGCACCACTACGCTGATTAATAATGTTGCCACTACAGTAGTTGATGACAGCTTTAGCGGACGTATTGATCAACAGGCACAAATGGCTAAACTTAATGCTGGTATTAACCAGAGTTTAAACATGACACCATTCCGTACAGATGGTGTGACGTCGGACAAAACTACTATGTATTTAAATGGTGGTACTCTTAAATCTAGTATGGGTGATGGATACAGTGCTAAGAGTAATGTATTTTCAATTGGCGGTGATAGACAAGTAACTCAAGATTGGAAAGTGGGATTGCAGTACAGTCAAGTTGGTACAGCAATGATGGGCATTGATAGTAACACAAAGCAAGAGAAGCAACACGTAGGTGTTTATAGCATATTTAATTTACCAAATGGTTCTATTTTAGCTACCAATTTAGGTCAGGCAAATAATAATATCAACACAGTACGTACAGTGGAACAGGTATTTAATAACTCTTACGCAACCAAAGGTACAGACACTTGGGTGAGTAATAAATTCTACACACCGGAATATCAAGACATGGTGCGTGGGATTGTGGGGTTTACCACAGGCACATCTAAAACCGATGGATATACCGAGGATGGCAGCATCCAAAGTGCTCGCACTGCGGATGCAACAAAAAGAAATATCGACTATGCCGAAGCTGGAGTTAGATTACGCAAAGATATTGGCAAGTTTGCAATATCCGGTGAACTGATAACATCTACAAACGGTTATAAAACTGTGGATGCCAGCGTAATATACACCGTGGCTAAAGGTCAAATTATCAGTGTAAGCGCAGTAAGGCAAGACAAGGATCAGATAGCAACAAACGCAATATCAGTTAGAGCCAAGATAAACTTCTAATACAAAAAGCACCCCTAGGGGTGCTTTTTGTTAACATAGAGAAAGGTATTATACCAATTTGGGTGACATTGTAGATACTTTAATGTTAAAATAAATACCTTATGCTAAAAAAACTCGCCCTTAATCCGTGGACTGCCCTACTTACGCTTGTACTTCTAATAAGTATACGAATCGTTGATCCTAGCTTTGTAGAAAGTATACGATTACGTTACTTTGATACATTGGTCACTAGCAGACCTACACAAGTAATTGATGTTGACATCGTGAATATCGACGAAAGGTCCTTAGAGAAATACGGACAATGGCCGTTCAGCAGGGACATGTATGGTAAGATCATCCAGGATCTATACAGTCGAAATGCTGGTATGGTTGTGTTTAATATCCTTACCCCGGATGTTGATCGCATGGGTAAGGATGCAGACTATGTACAAGCATTAAAAAAATATCACTCAGTGGTATTACCCAGCATTGGCAGTACCAGCACACGCAATCAACCGAGAGCCCCGGGCAGCGCAGTCATTGGTAGTTTCAACCAAGATGCATTTATACAATATCCCGGCATCATCGCTAATATACCCGCTGTAGAAAATGCGGCCGGCGGCATAGGTATCACTAATACGTTACCAGAAATAGATGGTGTTGTCCGTCGTATGCCGTTGGTAATCGCATATGATGGCAAACTATATCCTAGCTTAACCATGGAAACCCTGCGGGTCGCGAGTGCCGACTCTACAGTACAGATTAAAGTAAATGAAAACGGCGTTGAGAAAATGCGTATCCCAAAGTTTGGTCCTATTGTAACAGATAGTTTAAGTCGTATATGGGTCGATTGGAGTTTAACCGCAACAAATTATAGTTTAGTAAATTTACCCAAGGACTTTGGTGGCAAGATCGTCATTGTTGGCGTAAGCGCACAAGGATTAAGTAATCCCGTGGCAACAAGCAAAGGTGAGATGTTGCCCCAAGAGTTACAAGCGGCTGTTTTAGGTACTGTGATTGCCAACAAAGATAGACCTGCTATCACAAGACCGGATTGGGCAGATGGTGCGGAAATACTCGCTATTGTACTGTCAGGTGTGTTATTATTATTCTTTACAAGGTGGGTTTACGTCGGGTTGGCAGCGGTTTTGGTTCTCGTTATTGGTAGCACGTATGGCAGTTACTTTGTCTATAGCAATTATCTTTTCTTATTTGACATTACAGCCACTGTCTGTTCAATCATCTTGGTGTCCTTACATGCTTACGGTATTAAGTTCGTCAGTGAATTTTTGCAGAAACAGCAAATAAAGAAACAGTTCGGTACCTATCTAAGTCCAGACTTAGTGGCACAGTTACAACGGCAACCCGATCTACTACAGTTAGGTGGCGATAGCCGCGAACTATCAATCATGTTCACAGATGTCCGCGGCTTTACAAGTATCAGCGAACATTATGGTGCAGATGTGCAGGGTCTGACCAAGATAATGAATCGTTATATGACCGCGATGACTAAAAAGATCCTGGAAAATAAAGGAACACTTGATAAGTACATTGGTGATGCACAGATGGCATTCTGGAACGCACCACTGGATGATAGTAATCATGCGAAAAATGCTGTACGCACAGCATTACAGATGATGGAGTCGTTAGATGAGTTCAATGAAGAAGTCGTTGCCGAAGGAGTACCAGCATTTGGAATGGGGCTTGGTATTAATACCGGCGTTGTTGTGGTTGGTAACATGGGTAGCGATCAACGGTTTGACTACACTTGCTTGGGTGATAGTGTTAATCTTGCAAGCAGGCTTGAAGGTCAATCGAAAAATTATGGAGTGCGTATCGTACTTGGTCCAGAAACAGCAAAGCAGGTGCAAGACGAGTATCCAGTCTTTGAAATGGATTGCATTGCGGTCAAAGGAAAAAAAGCAGGGGTAAAAATCTTCACCCTGTCGGAACAAACCACAGCGCAGAATGCTTTCTTATATTGGTACTACGAAGGAAAGTGGGATGAAGCCCTGCGTATCGCTAAACAAGAAGTAAAAAATAATAAAGAAATGTCTCACTATTATGAGTTGATGGTTGAGAGATTAGAACAAGGAAAACCCAATGACTGGCACGGTACCTATGTTGCAACTTCTAAATAAGTATTATATTCAGCCGTATAAAGATTATCAAATGTATCTAATGATTATCATGATACGCCCGTACTATCCCGGCATGATGGTACAGGGTTGGCTAAACTATCATCTAGTTTAAACTAACTTTCGCCGGCAGCGGCACTTTTCTTATCTTCTTCGGTCGCTTTTCTAAAAGTTTTTTCAGATTCTTTATCAACTTTATGTGCCTCAAGAACACGATCGCTTTCAATCATCTTACCACGTAAATGTAGCACGGTATTAACTTTTTGATTTAATCGTATTAAATCGTTATCGAGCATACGTATACGATCAATAAGAGCGATAAGAACAGCATTAGCATCATTGATGACTGGTTTGATCTCAGTGGTTGCCCAAGTCCATACATACTTAATAATGAATCCCATCCCAACTGCCATGACGATTGGAAATCCATACTTGTTTACTAACTCGACGATATTTTCCATTTAGCGATATCCAGTAAAGAAACCAACGATAAAACCAACTACCAGGGCGATACTAACAAATTTAGCAACATCTCGATCGTACCAAATTGGTTGAGATTCTAGATATATACGGGTATTTTCTGGTAAACTATCCCACCATGCAGACCACTTATCTTCTTTGAAAAATTTCATTGTAGTTTTCCTTGTTGATTTTCTGTTACATTGCTAAACCCTCGTGCAAACTTTTCTATAGGATCTATTTTACGCAGGCCATACTTTCCGTTGACATTGACAAATCTGAATATGTCTCCATCTTCCCACCCTAATCTTTCTAGGTTTAATTCTTCGTCTAATATAATCCCTTCAGGCTCTAAGTCCCATGTGTAATCAAGGTATCGCATAATTACCCCCTTCTACTACGGGGCAACAATCATGCCACTTTAATAGGAATTCAGTTAATAACGGACCTTTGGGAATCCAGAATCGTGTGCGATTTAAATGTGGTTCGTACGTAAGTTCGTTAACATCTATCCAATGGATAACATCCACAAAATTAGGATCTTGTGTATACACGCAATATTGTTGCATTAGTCTCTCCTTGCGTCGTTTTTACCGTCTGCTCTTGCGATACGGTCAACGTCGGGTTTGAGACCTAATGCATTTGACACGATCATGTCAATACGAACTACATCATGATTCATAGTTTTGACACGATTATCTAATGCGGTGATAATGCCGGCCATGCCTTTAACAGCACTGAGCACACCACCTAGTAGTAATTTAATTGTTAAGTATACAAAGTAACCACCGGCGAGTGCGGTAGCAATTGGAAATCCGAGATCCCCAATGATCTTGAAAATATCATTCATACTAGCTCCTTGATGACGGCTTATGCCGTTCTATCTTATGCTAGTATTTATTGTAATAACTTATTTCTGACTTCTTCGATATATTCAGCCGATAACTTTGCTGGAGTATCAAGAGCAGCAAAGTTATCGATAAGTTCGTTGGTAATGATTTTCCTAAAGTTACCATAGAAATGCTGGAAATTGTATTCTAACACTTCTTGCATTTCTTTATGCATCTCTAATAGCTCCGCTGGTTCTAATGCACATAGTTTTGCTATTTCTTCGGTGATCTTTTCTATGCGTATATAATGATCTTGCTCATCGTCGTAGCTTTCGTCTATCCAACGATCAAACGTTTTAAAGCCATACCTTTTTAAGTAAGCGAGATTACCGGGTGCCGCCACGAGTATAAAGGGACGTTTAACCACGATAGGTTTAAATATCTTTTCTGACAGATGTAGTTTGGGGAGGAAATATACGGTTTCAGTGACGATATGCCATAATGCACTAGTCAGATCATCAAAGTTAACAGTGGCACTCAAGGAGCCGTTTGGTTCCTTGGTGTCGATTATCAATGGTTCATTGATATTTTTTAATGCTTTAAATATTTTTACCCGAGCACGATTATCAAGTGGTGCACTGGGATCTTCTATTGCATCTTTCCACGTTCCGTCTTTGTCCTTGAGAAATAAGCTAACTCGACCATATTGGACTAAATCCAGTTCTATCAGGTTACTAACAAGATGCAGGCGATAGGAACGATATTTTGATATCAGATGATTATAACATATAAATACTTTATCAAATGTAGCAAATGAATCCGATCGAATATATTGAAAATCATTGTACCAATCCAGCGCCGCAAACCCGTGGAAGAAGTAATACCAATCACGCATATTAAACTTTTTAAGAAAATCTTGTTTAATCGCTGAATGTTCGCTGTTGGCTAAGACATTTACACGAAGTGGTCTAGGTACATTTTTTAAGTTAATTAATGATTGTTTGATTACATCCGATGTAAAATCATAATACGGTTCTTGATCAAAAAAGTAACAATGGACAAAAATTTCTTCATTAGGCCAATCGTACTCACTTCCCATATTTGGTGGATAAACAAAGTTAAATTTTTCACGTAGTATTTTAATATATTGGTATGTGCCAAATGGATAAAAAAATTGACTCTTACCATTGGTAAAGGGCAAAATTAAGTTGCTGTGTATAACGTTATAAAAATTATTTAAGGAGAGCATTTAATGGAAATTGGATTTATTGGTTGTGGAAAACTTGGGATGGCCTGCGCCGAAACGATGGCGTCTAAACATAATGTAACTGGATATGATATTTACCCAAGATCTAGCGATAAGATTAAAATAGCATCCAATCTGCGAGAAGCGGTAGTAGGTAAAGACCTTATTTTTGTTGCTGTACAAACGCCACATGATCCAACATATGGTGGTGCCAACCCAATCACACATCTCCCAAATAAAGATTTTGACTATACCACTGTAAACGAGGTACTGACACAGATCAATGAATTTGCGACACCAAGTCAACTAGTAGTACTAATCTCCACAGTACTTCCCGGCACTACACGGAGAGAACTGAAGAACAACATCACCAATGCACGTTTTATTTACAACCCTTACTTAATTGCCATGGGGTCTGTTGAATGGGACATGGTTAACCCAGAGATGGTGATCATTGGTACAGAAGATGGTAGCGAAACAGGCGATGCAAAATTGCTGACCGACTTCTATAATACATTAATGGAAAATAATCCACGTTACGTAGTGGGCACGTGGGACGAAGCTGAGTGTATCAAGGTATTTTATAATACATTTATTTCGGCAAAAATTGGCCTGGTTAACATGATACAAGACGTAGCAATTAAACAAGGGAACATTGATGTAGATGTAGTGACCAATGCCCTTGCACACAGTACGATGCGTATCATGGGACCTAAATATATGACAGCTGGAATGGGAGATGCAGGGCCATGTCATCCTCGTGATAACATCGCTCTGCGTTACCTTGCACAAGAATTAGATCTAGGGTATGATATATTTGACACTATAATGCATGCCAGAGAAAAGCAGGCTAAAAATATGGCACGTTATGTTTATGACTATAGAGAAGGCTTGACCGTTTATATACACGGAAAAGCATACAAGCCCAACGTTACATATTTAGAAGGTAGCTATAGTTTACTGGTTGGGCACTATTTAAAAGAGATGGGAATTAATCCTGTGTATATTGATCCACTAACAGAAGTAGTTAATCCTGTCTCAGTCAAAGGATGTGTATTGTTGGCACACAACCAACAAATAACATATGGATATAGCGGAGCAAATGATGAACAACCGTTATACTGCGAACTACTAGATGGTAGCATTGTAATTGATCCATGGCGTACATTTAAAACAAATAAAAATATAAAGGTCATACATTATGGAAATACACGCAATAACCAAATATCAAATTGAAAAAAGTTGGGATGATAGTTTTAAACGATTAGACTATGTTAACGAAGAATTCAATGACCAGATAAACCTAGATAAATGGTTGGCTCTTGGCTTTCCTAATAGGTTCACCGGCGATATGTGCGACATGCGAAGTACGCAACCTGTATGGAATGATACATTCATTGATTTATTTACATCCCAGGGGTGGAAAGACATTGGCACTAGTTATTACCGCATGATGCCGGGTACTGTATTACCGACGCACAGTGATCTATATATACGATATGTTGACCTATTTAACTTACAGGGACAAGAAACTACGATACGACGTGCTATAGTTTTTTTAGAAGATTGGCAACCCGGACATTATGCTGAATATCTAGATGAACCATTTACAAATTGGAAAGCGGGTGCAACAGTCGAGTGGTACTACGACACTCCGCACCTAGCCGCTAATATGGGATCTACTCCCCGTTACACATTACAGATCACCGGACACCTATGATTTTAACCTTCAATGAATGGGATCCTCTCAAATCAGTCGTGGTAGGCGATGCGACAGATGCCAATTGGCCCACAAACGATCCTGTATTTGCTCTTGAAAGTGAAAAAACACTATGGAAGGAATCCCAAGTACCAAGCGGGCCTGTGCCACAGTGGATAATTGATGAGTCAAATACAGACCTGCAAGCATTGGCCGATGTATTAATCAAATTGGGGGTAGAAGTTATACGTCCTTCCTTACGTGATTTTGCGATCACAAATGGTATGTATAATTATTGTCCACGAGATCGATTACTTATATATGGTAGCACTATCGTGGATTGTGCGATGATGTATCCGTGCAGGGATCAAGAAATCCTATGCCTTGACAAAGTAACCTCAAGGACGCACGACATACGAAAAATGCCACAAAACAAAGGCATGATATTTGATGCCGCAAACGTATGCAGGATGGGCAACACGTGGTTGTATCTTGAAAGTGCCAGTGGCAACAAGATGGCGTATGAATGGTTATGCGAACAATTCCCAGAAGTCAATATTGAACTATGCAATTTTTACGCAGGTGTACATATTGATAGCACTATCGTACCAGTGAGAGAAGGGTTGGTTTTACTAAACGGTTCCCGGGTCAATGAGGATAACTGCCCAAAGGCCTTTGCCTTGTGGGAGAAAATTTATATAGATGATGTGGTACCACAAGATTTTTATCAATATCCGTATGCCAGCCAATGGATCGCGATGAACATGCTTACCGTGGATCCAACGACCATTATCGTGGATAAACATCAACATACACTAATAAAATTGTTAGAACAACAAAATTTTACAGTTATACCCTTAGAATTGCGACATAGTCGTACATTAGGTGGTGGTTTCCACTGTGTGACGCTAGATTTAGTAAGGGGTAACAATAAATAACATTGTGCTTTTGAAAAGAAAATATACACAATGATTGATTTTGCCAGTTACACCGACGCTATCTTATCAGCCTTACAAACCAATCCTAGGGCAACGGATGTTATAGCAAGAAAACAAGAGATACTAGACGGGGTATACTCAACCCATAATTTTAATCCCTCGAGTATTTTATTCATTGGATTTAGTCCCACTATATTAAGTTGTGCAGCCGATGTTATCACAGTGACAGCGATCAGTCAAACAGCACGTGATTACTTAAAGGCCAAGGGTGTAAAGTTTACATATATTCCTTTAGATGATCTTATTAATTATCCTAAACAGTTCCAGGTGATCGTTGCATTAGAAGAATTTTTCACATTTGCCGAGTCCGACGCTGATCAGCAAAATTTAATCAAAATAATTTGTTCCGCGGCCACGGATCTTGTAATAAGTACTTTACGCGATTACAAGAATCAAGAGTTCAAAGACCGTGAATTTAGTTTGCCGGCATTGATTAGAAATGGTACCGAAAGTACCGTTTTTGTAGAATACCATGATTGGGATTTGAAGGATCGTACGCTATGGAATACAATGATATATGAAATTAAAAATCCAAGTAGTACTTTAACTACGTATGGCGCATTTCCTAGACGTACGATGTATTTTAAGCAATTGGCAAAATTTAGTACAGACGCTGGGGCAGTGGGTTTCCTTGTACACAAGAACTTGATGTACAAGTCGCTCATCAAGAAAAATTATGAACACGTAATTAGCATAAAATTTGAGTAAAAATGGATATCGATCAACACGTAAATCAAATAGTTCAAAATATCGTAGCAGAAATAACAACAAAGGTACAAGCACAGGCCGCAGATGCGATCTCTAATAAGATCGACGAGGTACTGAGTACCTTAGATTACACTACGTTATTGTCAGACAAGCTAAGTCAAAAACTAGATGTAAAATTAGCCAGCTTACCAATCGACAAGAATACTATTGAATCGGAGTTAACAAATCGAGTTTCAAATCTTGCAAATAATTTATCAAATACTGTGGAACAAAAATCTGCTAAAATAATAGAAGATACTGTGGCCAACTATGTGGGCAAAATCGATTTCCACGAAATATATCAACGAACAATAATCGAAGCCTTGGCCAATCGAGAAGTTACTTTTCCCTCTGCTAGTATTCCACATTCGGCTATACAATTTGAAGGATTAACGATCCCTGGTGATCGGGTATGTGGTGGTATAATACAACAGTTTGGTAGCACCGGAATTGATGATCAATCCACCACCTGTCAACTTACTATCATGGACGAGTTAACTGTTGTTGAAAATAACTTATTGACTAAAGATTTAACGGTTAAGGGTACCACTACGATAGAAGGCAACTTAAACGTAACCGGTGAGATACCCGAATCTAGTAATATGTTTGTTACATTCGTGAGAGCCGCATCGGACAATGTACGGAATAGTTTAGATCAAGTTATATTTAAAAGTTACGCCGATATGGTCCTCAAGACTATCCGCGACGATGGCCTTGATCTTAATAAGATCACGTTAAACGGCACCGAGATAATAAACGGTGGCAACCTAAGTAACAACATTACCTTTAGTAATTTACAACGTGTTGGACAACTAAACGAATTACAGGTGCGCGGTGAAACCCTACTTAGTGAAACATTATATGTGTCCGGCAAACGTGTTGGTATCAACACAATTGAGCCGGGATATGCGTTTAGTCTTTGGGATCAAGAAATTGAAATTGGTATCGGCAAGAAAACAACTAACGTCGCATTAATCAATGTCCCGAGAAACCAAACGTTAATAATAAGCACCAACGATAAAAACAACTTAACCTTACTGCCAGACGGATCTGTTACAGTAAATCGGTTAAATCTTGGCGGGGTAGTGTTATCAAGTGGCAATACCCCGCCAATGGATAACCAAGCCAAGGGCACGATCGTATTCAATAGCAACCCAAACCTTGGTGGTCCATTGGGTTGGGTAAGTCTTGGCGATGCCCGTTGGGCGAACTTCGGAATCATTGACTAATAATTAACATACTGCTATACTAGCGGCATGATTACAACTAAAATTGGTTTCGCTTGTAAATTCGCCTCTTTGACAAACAAGGGAATCGTATCTGTTCCTGAGATGAATGTCAAAGCCACAACCTGTCGTTGGCTGCGTGAACATCCAACAGAAGCTGATCAGAGATTGTGGGATATAACTACACACAATCTTGAAGCTATCAAACAACTTGTAACTAAAGTAGGAGAGCAAGATGAGCACCTTAGAATGGTACGGCTGGGTAGTGATATATTGCCTGTTTATACTCATAGCGACTGGAAACATTATTGGTCTCGGAAAGATGTTATACAATACTGTGAAAGGGGATTTAGCGAAATTGGCCGTATCGCTAGGGACCGCGATGTCCGCCTTAGTTTTCATCCTGGTCAGTTTACAGTTCTTGCCAGTGAAAATCCCGGCATAGTCGATCGTTCAATTGAGGAGTTTGAATATCATGCAACAATGGCCGCTTGGATGGGGTTTGGCAGAAGTTTCCAGGACTTTAAAATTAACGTCCACATCTCGGGCAGACAAGGTCCTGACGGAATCCGTA
>Ga0209596_1004296_pt1 | contig 10920 bp, 6 predicted proteins | sample M_130807_MF_Meta_FD_187314 | JGI IMG/M metagenome (GOLD analysis project Ga0209596, IMG submission 187314) | Freshwater microbial communities from Lake Montjoie, Canada to study carbon cycling - M_130807_MF_MetaG (SPAdes) (version 2) | ecosystem: Environmental > Aquatic > Freshwater > Lake...
TCTTCATCCCAGTAGTTGTTGCTCATAGCAACCCACCCTTCTATTCGTTTGAATCGCAAGCCTCAGGTTCCAATCGGGGAATTGGTCTGGCTCTTACTACCAGTCTTATACGCTATGTGGGCTGGTCGGTCACATAGGATTCTATTTTATATTTGTCCTGCTGCTGAAGATTTCTTTAGGTAACCAGTGCTATAAGAACCTGGTGCATTACCTGCAGAACTATTAAAACGATTTCTTTCACGTTCGGCTGCTTGGTCAATTTTACGTTGCTCAGAAGCAAGACCCTTTAAGTAAGCATTTTCTGTTGTTGTTTGATTTATATTTACATTATCAATAGAACCAAGTTTTTCTACAGTTGGTAAATCTCTTGCAACTTTTTGATAACCAACATTAGCCTGTTCTTCAGTAAGACCAAATTGTGCTAACTCTAATGAGTTAGCAGCAGAAGATTGTAAACCTTGACGGCTTGCAGCCGTACCAATTTGGGCTGTTTGAACCTTAGTTTGAAGACGACTTAAAGTATCTTTAGGGTCAAGGAAGTAAGAAACTAAATCATTTTCATCAAGACTTGGAAAGTATTCATTAAATGTTTTTAAGATTTCTGGTCTACCTTTAACTTCATCTACTGCTAATTTAATTCTATTTTTAATTTCAACTGGTGATTTATCCATACCAATATACTCAGCAAATTTAGCCTGAGCAGATTCACGAGTTGGACCTAATAAAGCATTTTGTCCATATGCTGCAAAAGATTCAGCAAAATCATTTTCTAATCCCAAGTATGTACCCTCATCATAAAGGTTTTTACCTTCTTTTAATCTTGTAGTATTACCCGCAAAACGTAATTGATATGCTGGAGTATCACGTAATTTTAATGTTGCCTCAGCAATTGGCGTACCATTAAGAACAAGATTTTTAACTGTATCAGCAAGACTTCCTAACCCATATTTTTCAAATTCTCCTTTAAGAGTACTAAAAGCAGATGTTCGTTCTACCATTAATACTTGTGCTTTTTCTGCAGCCGCTGTGTCATATGCAAGTTTAGATGCAGCAGTTTGTTCTAAAAGAGTTTTGTTAGATGCAGCAACTTGGTCGGCTGCAAATTTATCATAGTTTGCTTTTTGTGCTGCAAGTTTTGCAGCAGTCTCTAATGCTGCATTAGCAGCATCTATTTTAGCCTGGGCTGCAGCCGCTTCTGCAGCACTTTTTGATGCTGCTGCAGCGTCTTGTGCCGCTTTTAAATCTGCTTGTAATTTAGCAAGATTGTCTGATGCTGCTTTATCGGCTGTTACTTTATCTGCTGCTGCTTTGTCTGCTGCTGCTTTTTCTGCTGCTACTTTATCTGCTGCTGCTTTGTCTGCTATTAATTTTTGTTGATAAGCCCAATCTGCAGCCTGTTTTCCTTTTAAATCATCTAATGCTTTTTGTGCTTCAATACGTTTTGCATCTGCCGCTGCTGCATTTGTGCTACTAGTAACAGAAACATTGTCAGCAGTTGATGCTATACCAGCCTTTGTTGTAGCAATGGCTGCTAATCTATCTGCCTCTATCTTTTTATCATTGGCTATTTTTTGTAATGCAGCAGCCTTATCGGCTGCTTCTTTTGCTAGTTTTTCTGTTGCTATTTTCTTAGCATTAGTATCAGCATCAAGAGCCGCTTGTGCAATTCTTCGGGCCTCAATAACGCCAGCGGCTGCATCAGCCTGTGCTCTTGCTAGTTCAAGAAGTAGTTGACTATTTGATGTATCATCTGCTGCAGTAGCAAGATTAGCATTAGTAAATTCAGTATCAAGTGCAAACTTGCGTACCATTATCTACCCCCAGTCAATCCAAAATCCTTAAGGATTCTTAATGTATAGTTAGAATATGTATCCTGTGCTTCATCTGTTTTATCCCAATCAAGAGTAGGGTCTGCCATTATCTTCATATCAAGGGCATATCCAGTTAAAAGATTACCCTTTTCATCTTTGGCATTTGCTTGTAACCATGGGTCATTCATTGTGCCATCTGCTCGTTGTAGTTTTGTATTAAATCTATTAACTAATGAAGAATAAATAGTTTTACGGCTAAGACCTTGATTCATTAGATTTTGCACAGATTCAGACTCACCAATTCTAGCACGAGTTTCAATTTCTTTTTTAATAGCATCAAGACTTTCACCTTTATCAAGGCGTTGTAACCAGCCACCAACATCAGATTGTGAAAAATCTTTATTAACATCTAAACCTTGGTCTTGTGCATATGCTGTAATGTCTGCCATATCAGTAGCCCCAGTACCTTTTGTAGCAGATGCAAAACCAATCTTAGTATTGAGCCATCTTGCTATATATGCAAGATTTTTTTCATTGCCAGTATCATATAGTTCTGCAGCCCATGCATTTAAATCTGCTGGTGTATAAGAAATACCTTTAGCAACAAGTTGTGCCTCAAGAGAGGCAACAGTAGTATCAAGACCACGCCAGTAATCAGTATCTCCAGCAGCAGCCTTTACTTTATTTATATAATCAGGGTCATCTTTACTAATGTTTTTAACAAGAGAATCGTATTGCCGTTTAGAAAATCCACGAGCCTGAATGGTAGCACCATTTGTAATATACCATTTAGTACTAGTTAGTTCTTTAGCAAATTGTTCTGAACTCTTATTTTTAAGAACAGCATCCTCTAAAAATGCTTTTAATTCTGGGTCCATAGAAAAAATAGTATCAATGTAGCCATAAAGTTTTTTGGCTTTTGTTAAAATTTCATCAAAAGAAAACGTAGTAGCACCTTCAGTTTGCATTACATCAGGATTTGCCATCAGTTAACTCCAATCACTTGCTTGAATACATCATAGTAACTAAGAACTTTATTGGCTTTGACTTCATTTTTTTGAGATAATTTTTCTAAAAGATATTCTTCTGCATCCCCACCAGTTGTAACATTATTGGTACCAATAGTACCTTCTGCATTTTGAGTAGATACACGAGTCTCTGGATGTTTTTTTTGCCATGCTTGTATATCAGGAACAATACGTGCAAACTCATCTTCACTGGGGTCACGACCCATTAATTTTTGGTACATGTCACGAGCCAATGTTTTTGCATGTGACTCATCATAGACGGTTGCAGTCTTAGTTTTTTGTGTAACTGATGCACCAGCATCACGTTTACCAGTACTAAGAAAGGCATCCATTGTTGGAAAGTCGCCCTTGATTTTACCATCTTTATAATCATTAGTTTGTGCAAGAGAATAATCAGCAACCGCCATTTGTAGGGCATCTAATACTTCTCTAGTGCCAGTGGTCGGACTCATCTTTTTATTTTTTATATAACCCGCTTGATACAATTTATTGTAAAGGGCTTCTTTACTACCATAAAGATTCATTAATTGCTTTTGATACAGGTTACGAACTGTATCATTAGTACCCCATTGAATACCCATTTGACCTGCAGTACTACCAGGTCTTGTACCACGCATCTTTGCATTTGCTGGTTCTACATATAAATAACTTTCTTCAACTCTAGGGTTACCCTGTTCATCTTTTGTATTAGGATACTTTGCTTGAATAAGTTTTGTTCCATTATTATCACTAATACTAGCCCTATCTATTTCTGCTTTGATTTGTTCTTGTGAATTAAGCGTTGGTCTATCTGTTGTGCCATCACCAGTTAAACGTGCAGTGCTAGATACAGGTATTTCTTCAACTTTAAGGCCAGCCTTAATAGCGGCTTCACGTGCAACAATAGCATTACGATATGCTGCATCAGCAGCATCAGACTTACCACCAGGAGGTAGTTCTTGTTCTGCAATTAATAATTTATCTAAGGCTGCTCTATACTTTTTGGCAAGACCTTTTTTATCTAAGCCTTGTGTTGGTATGTATGCCATTATGGACCCGCCTTATATGTGTCTCTAGAGTAAAACTTGAGTATGGAATTAAATGCTGCGCGTGCTGCTTCTTTAATAGCAGGGTCTTCTGTACCTAGGTCAGCAATAATCTTTTCTACATTATCTCGGTAATCACTTTTTAATTTGGCTGCATTATAAAGTCCTTGATTTTTAACATTAATACTAAATGTAATAAAATCACGCATTGCTTTTGTTGCTGTTTTCATTTTCATTCTTAAACCATCATCTATGGGAGATGCAGGGTCTACAACAATTTGTTCTAAATTAGACAATATACTTTCTTCTGTAGCAATCTCATTACCTCCACCAGTAAGGGCACTCATTAACAATGGATTAGATATGTTTAAACTATTACGACCGTTAGAAGCCATATCAATAATTTTTTTACGTTCAGAAATAAGTGTCTCATTACTAAGTGTTTTAGTTTCCCAACTGCCTATATCATAATACTTTTGCTTATCCTCAGCAACTAATACATCATCATAATAAGCCTCTAAAGATTTATCTTTCAATAAGTCAGCAGCCTGTAACCAATTATATACACCAGCATTAAAGTCCCCAGTATGGGGACCAAAGATATATCCAGCCTGACCATACTTGCCTATAAAACTTTTATTGTTTAAAGCCCAATTACGCATCTGAATTGTTTTATCAACAAGAACATTAGTTGTTTTCTCATCACGTGCAACTGTATAGATAATTTTATTAGGATACTTGCCAGTAAATATACTTAATGCTAATTCATATGGGTCTTGAACATCATCACCATATTTAGAAGTAACTGCTTGTTGAATATCAAAGAACTCATTACGTAAACTTGTAATGCCAGTATCTAATAAGTAATCTGGCACACCCTTACTCTCTTGTAGAGAGGGAGTAAATGGAGATATAAGACCCAATATAGAACGCAATGCAATAATATTATGTGCAGATATACGTATATTCTTTAGATATGCATATTTCTCTTCACTAGATGCAGATGGGTCTAGCATCACACCATTGGCTGCATTATAAGCAACAGCCTGTTGAGCAGCAGTTACTTCTTGCCGCGTCTTCTCATTAAGTGGTAGTATAGACCATAGTTTTGATAAGGTTCCAGGCATAAGTGCACGAGTTAAGTCTGTATTATCACCCATATTGCCTAATGCAAAGTTATCTATATCTTGTGCAACTCGCTCAGCACCAGGTATTGGTGTAGAACTAACAATATTCTTTACCAATAAAACACTCATTGCGCCAATTGGACCACTGAGTAGTGGTAAACCAGAATCAGGTGAAAAAGAAGGATTCATGTTTTGCAATTTAAAAGTAAAGTTATTAAAGACTGGCTGACTATATGCACTCTGACCGAATAAAGCCCTCATACTAGCATCTGTTGCCTTAAAAATAATGTTATCCATAGGCATCATAAGATATGGATTGCCTTGAGCATCTTCATGCCACATGCCGCTTGAGGAAAGCCCAAGGTGGGCTAGGCGCATACGGTATAAAACAGTAGGTGATACATCCTTCATGCGGTATACGCGTCTCCAGAAGTCCTCAGTGGCTCTATAGAACCGTCCTACTGTTCGGGTAGATACTGCAAAATTAGAACGGATTGAAGGATTATCTACATACTTTAATACAGTATCAACAGCCTGCTCAAGTAATAGTTCTGTATGTTGCTTAGTAACTTGGGCCGATATTCTGTCTTCCATCTTTGCACGTGCTTCTGCACTTTTATATGTATTAACAGACTTTGAGTTTATTTCTCTAGTAATTGCCTGTTGAATCTTAGCCTTTTCAATACCAGAATGGCTTTTGCGTAGATTAAGATATGAAGCCATTACTGCTGGTTGACGCAAAATAGCATTGACTTGATTATCCATCTCTTCCATCAACCTATCGCCTGTGCGTTTCCATGCACTTTCTAAATCCGTAAAGTCAGGGAACTCAATAGATGTATTAATTAAACCTGTTGGTTGAAAACCTTTTGTCATACCTTCAAATTGATTGTAGTCAATCATTTGAGTGGCCTTTAACCAACCATCTTTTAGTTCTGTTCCATTTTCCTTAGCCCTCTTCTTTAAGGCAGCAAAATTAGCATTAACTCCATCAAATAATTTTTGGTTATAAAGGTTGGGACCACCATGAAAGTTATCCCTCATGTCTATTAGCATACGCTGGAAATAGATGTTGGCTATATCAGCATCAGATTTACCACGCTCTCGCTGCAAAACTGTATCAGCAAACATATTAACAAACTCTTTTACCTTGGCTTCACCACCAGTTTTAATAACTAAACCACTATCTACACGGTAGATATTAAAGTCATTTAGCATATCTTTAATAGCCGCAGTCATATCTTCTGGGGTTTTTAACCCATTGTTATTAAAGAATGCAGGAGCAGAATAAACGCCATACTTTTTACCATGATTTGTTGGTGCTGCAAAGCGGATATACCAGTTATCATAATGAGCAAGTGTTAGATATTTAGGATTTGCTGCTATAAGTTTAGCAACATCTAGTTCTCCCCACTTGCTGCCTTTCTTAAAACCCTTACCAACAGCCTCTTTACCAATTGTATTAAGAGCGGAGGTTAATCCACTTATATCAATTCGCTCATTAGAAAACACTTCATCATATTGACCAGTACCACCAGTACGAGCAGCAGTAGAGTCAGCCATTGAACGTAACATATCTGGATTAGAAAACATTGCATCTTTCCAGTTTTTTAAATCTTCTTTATCCATGCCTTTTGTATAAACTTCAAGTCTATTTACTATTTCATTGTTAATTCGTAAACGGTCTAATTCTGCTGGACTAACACCTTCTTGTTTCGCTAATTTAGCAATAAGTTCATTGCGAGCATCAATACTAAGAAACTGAGATAACTTTTCTTTGCCAAATGCTTTTCTTAATTTACTAGTAATATAAGTTTCAGAGCCAGTCTGCATTGTATATCTAGTAGAAAGGCGACCAGCCTTTTTGCCGCGAGCAAATGCAAAAATATCTTTGCTAGGTGCTGTTAGTAAATGCATCATGCCTTCATCAACAGCAGAACGAATACCTAATCGTGGAAATAATGTTGCTATAGACCAAAAATCTACATAGTTCTTAGCAAACTTACTTTCGGTTGCACCACCTATAGCCTTAATAAGGCTACCTTTGGTACTAATATCATGTGCTCTTGTTGCTATCTCGGCAAGTGGCAGTGGACCAACGCCCCCTGCTAGTTGTGATGCATGAATACCAGATGAACCAGTTACAATAGGTACTTCATTAATAACATCATAAACATCTTTATCAAGAACTTCTGCAAACTTAGGGTCTATCTGTTGTTGTGCAGTAGTAGTAAAACCAGTACGTCCATTATGTGTCTTTTTTAAATACTCTTCAACAATTCTTGGGTCTTCTATGCCAGCACGTTGCATAATAGTTCCATAAACATTACGGATGATTACAATTTGCTCAGCCTCTGTAGATGTTAAGAATTTCTGTGCAACAAAATCTGCCATATCACGGTTCATAATTAATCGAGAATAATTACGAAATGTTTCAACAGTTTTGATTGCATTCTCACCAGTAAGAATCCTTTGACCACCTGGAGTACGAGCCATCATGCGACCAATTTTAAATCTTAATTTATTTATATCATTTTCTGCATCAAATGCTTCTTTAAGATTAGGATTAACTGCTAAATCCGATTCTTTGCCAGATTTAACAAGTTCCTTCATAAGGTCTTCACCTGGTTTATCTATTACCTCAGCACCACGTTTACTATTGACAAATGAATCTAAACGATTTATGTAACCTTGTCTAAATCTACGATTAGTGCGAGCAGTAACTACACCATTACGGCGATATATCATTCCATCTAGTCTGCCAGATAATAAATGATGCACATTATCTGCTTGAGCAAATACTTCTTCAGCAGATTTTGCATCAAACATTTTATTTTTAACAAAAAAGTCAAGAGCCTCATCATTATTATAACCAGGAAAGTTTTGACCTATCTCACGGCGTATTATTGCTTTTTGTGAAGCACCTTTAGCGTCAGCAAGACGTTTAACTTCTTTACCAAATTGCTCGTCCCATAATTTAATAACACTTTTATTTTGAAATACTTGTCTAACACCACCAGCAACATCAGGACCAGCCTTTAAAACCATATTTGCCAACTGTGTACCGCGTGTAGCAGCCTTGGAAACACCACCAGTCATCCAACTAAGTGGGTCAATTGCCATTTGATATATAAAATCAAAAACACCTGATACATTTTTGGTTGTTCCATCTATATAATCACCAGCAAGACCACCATTTTTAGGTGGTTTGTTATCAAGTATGCGAGCAATATCTCGTCCAGGACTAATTTGCGCATACTTTGTGGCATCCATTACCTGTTTAAAAGCATTGGGATTATTAAATGCTTCTTCAACTGCTTTAGAAATACCAGGAGTTATCTTACCGTACTCTTGTAAAATTTCACCTGGCTTACGTCCTTCTAATAATCCTTTTGCAACATATATATTTTCTTTACCAAATTTATCTGTGGCTTCTTGGAGTGCACCATTGTCATACAAGTCATGACCATTCCAACCATCTTTCCATACTTGAAAATCAAATATATTTTCGCCTTGTGCTGCTTGGCGTATTGCTAAATATGGAGTATTAATAGCACGATTATAAGCACCAGCAATTTTAAATAATCCAATCAAAGGACTTGCAGCAAATTTACCACCACTTTTTAGTACACCAAAAAGACGGTCACTAAAATCAGGTGGCTTTTGCATATAGTCTGCATTACCAAAAAAATGTTTTAATCCTTCTTGAATATTAGGGTCTAAACGGTCATACTCAGTACGAGCACCTTCAGCACTTAATTGGCTTAATTCTTTATTCTTTTTTACAGCATAACTCATCTGTTCGATTTGAGACTGCTCTTCTGGCATTAAATTAGCGCGGCTTGCTGCGCTATAAATGTTAGGTAGTACCTCAGCAACTATCGGTTTCATAACTCTCATAGTTGTCCTCTATCTATTAAGTGATTGATAAATAAGTTCTGCTTCGCCTGTATTGTCAAACATTGCTAACTTTTGTAATGTGTTTGCTAGTCCTGGTTTAGAAGTTGGTCGGTCCATCATTAATTCTGAACCACCACCTGGTCCAGCATTAATACCAGTAGTTCCAGGTTCATCTGGAAATTGTGTTGGATGGCTAAGTGGAGTTAAATTAACACCACCTAATCCTGCTAGTGGGTCACCTGCCATAGGTGCACTACTTTGTTGAGTATTCATAGCCTTATTATTTCCATAAGTGCCACCAGTATATGCTTGAACTGGTTGTGTACTCTGTTTAAGAACTCCCAAATCAGTACGTTTAGAAAGTTCTGCTGGTCCCGATACTTCTGCCACTAGTCTTCCTCTTCTTCTAAATGTTGCCTAATGTCTTGTACTGATACACCACTCATCCATTCAGGATATGACTCTTTAGATGCTAACAACCATAATGCATTTTCATTTGTAAATCCTGCTGCACGTAATGATTTATAAAATTCATGTAAACCAATTGCATACTGGTCTAACTTTGAGTAGTTTTCATCAGCAACAGTTTTAACTTTTGTAGTTCTCTTACGAGGTGTTGCCATAATTTACTCCTTAAATTGCTTGTTGTCTTTGTGTACTTACTGTTGACCTTGCTTTTCCACTGTTACTTAAACTAGCAAGCATTGTCTGTAAATCTGGTCTACCTTGTTGTGCAGGCATTGGAGAACCTCCTGCTGGCATACCAGCGGGAGCAGGGGACATTTGCTCAACCGCATTAGTTGGTGCACCAGCAGGAGGAACCTGTTGCTGCGGAGCAAAGGTTGCTTCTATTGCGTCCTCTAATGCTTGTCCCTTTTGACGAGCCTTTATTACCGCAGCAATCTTACGGACTACATCTGAAGCATCCTGGCCTTGAGTAGCCATCTGTGGAATTGCTTGTGTATATGCCGTAAGTGAACCAAGGAGTGCAGTACGCATCTCTTCAATTTCAATTTTTTCTAATTCTTGTGTTACGTTAACTGTAAATGGTAATTCTCTCATAGCCATATCTCGGCTGATGAGTTTTCCTCCAAGTGCTTGAAGCATAAAGATAAGACCTTGCGCTGGGTTAAGACCAGCAAGCATACCGTAGCGAACATCAGCAGAGTAGTCTTGTTTAATATCTTTAGTTGGCTTGTATGTAATTTCATAAGGTGAACCCGAATCTACTCCACGAATTGTTTTTTCTTCTGGGTAAATCATTTCATCTACACAAAAACAAATACTAATAATGTCCCTAAGTGTTGCAGCAAAGATTGCTTGTGCAGATTTAACCTGTGTGTCAAAGGCCCCCATAAGAGCCTGTACGCCTTGACCAGTAACAATAGAAGCATCTATGTTTCCAGTACGAGATTCAGGATATCGTGTACCAACACGCAGTTCTTGATTAAGAATGTTCTGCTCAGTAAATGCGCCCTGCGGCAAAGTAAGTTCTACGCGGCGTACACCTGCTGGATTGGCTGTGCGGATAACCGCATCGCCACCAAGTTGTAGTTCTTGTACATCTTGTGGAAGAACAATTGGTGCCTGTACTGACTTCTCTGCCGCTTCCATTGCAAGCAATGCAAATCGGTTACGCAGTAACTGAATACCAAGCACATCGTCAAACTGTCCACGCATTTCACCATCAATAGATGGCTTACGTGCAACAACAACCATCATTTTGCCAAGTGGATTAGCAGCCTGAGAAAGAACTAAATCATTTCTACGTGGTACATAAATTATAGATTGGTCTTTATCGTAGTAACGAACCATCTCAATTACTGCATTAAGGTCTTGCTTATATCCATCTCGTCCAAGAAGTTCTCTATCATACTCTGGGAACTGGGATACCAGTTCACCAAGTGTCATAGAGTATCGTTTAGCATATGCCACACAACGTCCATAGCGGTCAAACTCTGGGTAAGCCCCAATAGGATTTTCTATGCGAATACGTGGCAGTTTTGCTTCATCGTCTAATTCAATAATG
>Ga0209596_1004297_pt1 | contig 10918 bp, 5 predicted proteins | sample M_130807_MF_Meta_FD_187314 | JGI IMG/M metagenome (GOLD analysis project Ga0209596, IMG submission 187314) | Freshwater microbial communities from Lake Montjoie, Canada to study carbon cycling - M_130807_MF_MetaG (SPAdes) (version 2) | ecosystem: Environmental > Aquatic > Freshwater > Lake...
GTCGGCAACTTCTTGGTCCGATTGTACTGGTTCCGCGCCTGACCAAGTTTGTCGAACCGCTGAATCCAGAGCTGCGCCGCCAGATCGTACCGGTTGGTGACATTCCCCAGCCAGTATGGCCGGTTTTCCTCGCGCCAGGACCGTTCGTAGAGTTCCTTGGTCAGCACGTAGCCGTCGCGCAGGTCCTGCATGCGCGAGTTGATGGTGCTCGCAATCTCGCCCAAGTCATGCGTCGGATTCCCGCCGACCGCCACGGTGTCGAGCGCATGCGTGTAGAGCTTTGAGATTTCATCTGCGAGCTCGAACTTCATTCCAATGAAGTCCATGCGACGCGCGCCCATCTCCATCGCGTCAATCGCATCGGCGTTCCGCAGCCCGCCAGCATCACGCGCCACTTCGCGCGCCTGCGCAATGAGCACCATCGCGCTCTCTGCCGCGATGCGCAGCTGCCGATTGTACGGCCGAAGCTTCTCCGCCTCTAGCTGACCATCCACCGTGAACGGATCGAGCCAGAACAGATTGTCGCTGCCCTCACCGGCCTTTGCCGCACCAATCGCCACGTGCGCAGCCGTCAGCTTGCGCTGCGCGTCGTTCAACTTGCCAGTGGCATCGCCGTGGAACTGCACGCCAAAGCTTGCGCCAAATTCAGCAATCGACGCTTCTCCCTTCTGCCAGCTTGCCGCCGCGCCAAAGAGAATGCCGTACCAGGTCTGATTGAAGATCGACTCGCCGTCGTCGTCCCACGTCGTGTTGAGCATTCCAGTAGCGCCGAGCTGCTGCCCCTCGCGCAGAAATCCCTGAATGTTGCGCAGCGCGATGTCGTTGTTGGGGTACACGCGGTTCCAGCTCGCGACCCCAGGGGCAACCCACACTTCCATCCCGGCGTCGAGATACGGCTTCATCTTGTTCGTGAAGCCCTTGTACGTCCAATAGTCCCAGCCCACCGCAATCATCGAATGCGGGAGCGACTTCACGAGATCCGGATGGTTCCCAGCGACATCGCCCCAAAAGAGCAGCTTCTTGCCCGACGGGCGCAACGCCACTTCCACCTGCTTCAAGAAATCGAGATACACCGCGCCAATGCCCTGCGCCTTCACGGCGTCACGCGTGCGTCCCATGCCGAGCTCAAACGTTTCATCCGCGCCGATGTGCACGAACTTTGACGGGAAAATGCTATTGATCTCCTCGAACCAGCTCTTGATGAGCGGCACCGACTGCGGGTCCCCCGGCGCGAGCACATGCCCGTGGTCGTTCTCGCCGAGCGCGGAGTAGAGATCGTACTTGAGCACGTGATGTAGGTGGCCAAAGGCCTCCTGCTCCGGAATCACGTCGATATGGTACTGCGCCGCGTACGCCACCAACTCCTTGACCTCAGCCTGCGACATTGTGCCACCAGGCGGACCAATGAGCGGGTTGTTCTTGTACTCCAGCGTGTGCTCGTAGTACGGCGAGTACACGTTCATCTTGTACGCGGCAAAAATCCGAATCTGCTTCTTTTGGAAGTCGAGCGTCGGCACCGGACCGCGCGAGAGATCATCCTGAATGCCGCGGTACTTCATCGCGGGCCAGTCACGAATCACCGTCGCGAATACGGTGGGCGCTTTCGCCGTACCCTGCAACAGCTGCTTCACCGTCTGCGCGCCGTAGAACACGCCGGCCGATGTCGCGCCCACCACATCGGCGCTCGTGGTCGAGGTGACCACGACATACCCCTCAGGGGACGATGCCTCACCCAGCGTCTGATTGTGCTTGGCGAGCAGCGCCTTCCCGCTCTCGCTCGAGGCGCGATGCAGGCGAATCACAAATCCACCCTCAGCCGTCGCACTCACCTTGAGTCCACGCTCGCGAAGTGACTCCCCAAGATCTTTCGCCGCGAATCGATCGTCAGCGTTAGCCGCCGGAGCAATCGTAATGCTCCCAACGAGTGGCACGAACATCCCCGCAGCCAGTTCGCGCGGCTTGGGGATCAAGTGCGGGTCGTCCGCCTGAGCGGCAGCGGTGCCAGCAATGGTGCTGGCAAGGAGCACGAGCGCCAGGACGCGGGTCATCACGCGGGTCATCACACGGGTCATCACGTGGGTCATCACGCGGGTCATCACGCGAGCGGCGAAAATGCGGCAGGTTGGCATCGACGGTGGGGTGAGCGGATACCGTCGAAGATCGTATAGGAAGCGGTGGGCGGCAAGCCGCGCTACGTGCGGGCCGGCACCAGGCGTCGGTCGACGGCAATCAAGATGGCGCTCATCACGGCGAGCGCGGCGGTAATCATGCCGGAGACTTGAGCGACCACGGGGTAGCCGAGTTTGCTGACATCAAGGAAGAAGTACGGATACCAGCCTTCAGCCGCACCGCGCCCGAGCGAGTAGACGAGATAGAGCGAGGGGTAGCCGAGCCAGGTCACCAACTGCGAAAAGGCGAGCGTTCCTTTTGGGACGAACTGCCACCAGAAGAGCAGCACGAGGAGCGGGACCACGTCGTGCACGAGTTCATCGGCAACGATGCTGAGTCCTTTCGGGTGATAGGTGCTGCGCAGGAGCACGGAGTAGGCGACGCCGACGAACAGAATATGGATCGTGGTCGCCGAGAGCACGCCGGGGCGACTCGCCCATTCGGTCATGCGCCCCGGTCGGGACCGCGCGACGATCGTAAAGAGCACGGCGACTATCACGTTCGTGGTGATCGTGAAGTATCCGACCAACAGCCAGAAGCCGTGGAGCACCGACGTGCCGTTGAGCTGGGATCGGAGGACGCTGGTTACGACCTGCAGGGCGAGCCCTGTCCAGCAGGTGACGGCGACAACGGTGGCGGCGGATCGACGGGTCATAGTCGATGGGGTAAATGGACACAAATAGGACTAAAAGAACGGACCTTGGCCTGCTCCTCAGGCCCCTCCAGCACTGCAAACATCACTGCCGCAAGATGCGTGGTCCCACGACGGCCCGCTACGGGATCCCCCAGAAACTTTTTCAGGGATTCGTCCGTTGAATGCAAGTATTCACTTGCTTACAATGCAAGTGCTCACTTGCATGACCGGAGGCAGACGCGCATCGCGTCGGCGCCGGATCCACGACCGGCTTCATCCCCGCTCCACTACCACCGCGCGCAGGCGCGTTCCACCATGTCCGTTTCCGTTCCAACCCGCACCCACGTCCTCACCGCCGCTGCCCGCGTGTATGGCGAGCTCGGATCTCGCGGCGCCACCACGCGCAAAATCGCCGAGGCCGCCGGCGTCAACGAAGTCACCCTCTTCCGGCAGTTCGGCAGCAAGAACGCGCTGCTCCTCGAAGCGCTTCGCGTATCCGGGGCAACCCATCCGGACACCGCGCTTCCCGAGACCCCGGTGGACCCGCTCGCCGAACTCACCGCGTGGAGTGCGCACATGCGGAAGTCGCTGGTTGCCATGCGGGGCATGATTCGCAAAGCGATGGCGGAGTTCGAAGTGAACCCCGCCATGCCCAAGTGCATGACGCACGGCGCGGCGCAGTCTCTGATGAACCTGCGTGATTATCTCACGCGACTGGTCGAGCTTGGCGCGGTCCGCGCCGATGCTGACGTGATCAGTGCGGCCTCGATGTTAATGAGCGCCATCTTTCACGACGCGCTCGGTCGCGACATGATGCCACACGCCTTCCCCCAGCCCGTCTCTGCCGCGCCAGCCAACTACGCGCGCCTCACACTCCAGTCGCTTGGCTACGATTTCGCCGCGCTTCAGCTCGCAAGCGATCGCAAGCGGACGATCACCCGCGTGCGCCGCGCGCTCAGCATCGCCTTCCTCGTCGTTGCCGCCCCGCTGGCTGCGGTCGCGCAGGGAGCCGCGGCGACGCCGGCCGCCGCCATCTCGCTCGCCGACGCGCTCACTATGGGACAGAAGGCGAGCCACACGGTGCACAGCGCCCAGGCTGGCGTGATGCGTGCCGGTGCACAACAGCAACAGGCGCGCGCCCAGTACCTGCCGCAGATCAACGGGACCTTCGCCTACCAGCGGTTGATGCAGTCGCAGTTCTCGGCGATCACGGCAGGAAGTAGCTCCGGTTCTGGTTCCGGCTCCAGCGGCGGCACGAGCGGCTTTGGTGACATCACCAAGATCTTCGCCTCGCCGAACACGGCCACACTGGGCGTGTCGCTGACGCAGAATCTCTACACCGCGGGCAAACTCGAATCGGCGACGCAGGGTGCCTCTGCCGCACGCACCGCGGCCGATATCGGACTCGACGCGGCGCGCGCGCAAGTGAATCTCGATATCGCACAAGCCTACTTCGACGCCGTCGCCGCCAAGGCGCTGGTCGACATCGCCGACAGCACCCTTGCTCAGGCCGAACGCACGCTCGCGCAGACCACCGTCAGCAAGCAAGTCGGAACTGCAGCAGAGTTCGATCTGCTGCGCGCGCGCGTCGCGCGTGACAATCAGCGTCCGGCGCTGATTCAAGCGCGCGGCAACTACGACCTGACGATGATGCGCCTCCGCCAGCTGCTGGGCATCTCGCTCGACAAGCCGCTCGCACTCACCACGCCAATCCGCGACGAAGGTGTTGCGGCCGCGGCACCGTCAGCAGACACGGCCGTCGCGCACCGAGCCACCGTGCGCCAAGCGGCGGCCAACGTGACGGCGCAACAGTTCGCCCTGGCAGCGGCCGACATGAACCGCTTGCCCTCCGTACAGCTGTCGACAGCGTATCAGCGTTTTGCGTACCCCAATGGCATCCTGCCGCTCGCACTCAATCAGTACTACCCGAACTGGACCATCTCGCTCGGGTTGTCGGTGCCGGTCTTCACCGGCGGCAAGCTCACGGCCGACCGCGCGATTGCGCAGGCGAACTTGATTGACGCGCAGCAGACCTTTGAGCAGTCGCGTGAACTCGCGGCGCTCGACGCGCGTACGGCGATCCTCCAGCTCGAGCAGGCGCAAGCATCCTACGCGAGTAGCGTGGGGACCGACGAGCAAGCACGCCGAGCCTACGCGATTGCCGAAGTGCGGTTCAATGAAGGAATCTCCACCCAGGTGGAGCTGTTGCAGAGCCGCACGCAGTACGAACAGGCGCGGCTGAACCGCGTGCTCGCCGCGCGCGACTTGGAAGTCGCCCGCTTGCGCGTGGCCTTCCTGAAGGATCTGCCCGTCACCGTGCGGCGCTAACAATGACGAACGCCATGACTTACTCACAGAGGAATACCCCAATGCAGTCCCGCTCCATCCGCGCCCTGCGGGCGCCCCTGCTCAGACTCGCGCTCGGCGCCACGAGCGTACTCGCCGCGTGCGGCAAGACAGCCGACGTTGCGAGCAGCGCGATTCCAGAGCAAATCATCGGACCCGAGCTCGTCGCACTCGTCGCGCAGACGACCATCACGAGCGGTCCCTCGATCTCCGGATCGCTCGTGGCCGACAAAACCGCGTCCATTCGCGCCGAAGTTGGCGGACGCGTGACCGCCGTGCTCGTAGAGCCCGGCGCGCACGTGAGCAAGGACACGCCACTCGCCCGCGTGGACGACAACGCCGTACGTGAGACCATGCTTGGCGCCAAGAGCGGTGTGACGCAGGCGCAGCTCGGTGCTGATATCGCCAAGCGCGACCAAGACCGTGCGGAACGACTCCTCGCCGCTGGTGCCGTCGCCGAGAACGCGGTGGAGAATGCGCGCCGCGGGAATCTGGCCGCACAGGCCGCGCTCGAAGATGCGAAGGCTCGCTTGGCGAACGCCCAACGCAATCTCGACAACACCACACTCAAGGCGCCGTATGATGGCATCGTGAGCGAGCGGCAGGTGAATGCCGGCGACATTGTCGCGCCCGGCGCGCCGATGTTCACGATTGTCGATCCCTCCACCATGCGCCTCGAAGGCTCCGTGCCGGCGGACCAACTCGGCGCTGTGCGCCTCGGGGCGAACATCAAGTTCGGGGTCACGGGCTACCCCGGTAAGTCATTCGTGGGCACCATCAGCAACATCTATCCCAGTGCCGACCCGCAGACCAAGCAGGTGCGCCTTTACGCGCGCATCCCGAATGCCGGCAGCGGGTTGGTGGCAGGGTTGTTTGCTTCCGGCCGTGTGGCCAGCACCAGTCACTCCGCGCTTGCTATCCCGATGAACGCGGTGGACCAGCGCGGACTCAAGCCGTCGGTGCTCCGCCTCAAGGGCGGGAAGGCCGAGAAGGTCGAGATCTCATTGGGTGTGCGTGACGACGAGACCGAGAACGTGGAGGTGCTGACCGGGCTCGCGCTCGGTGACACGGTGCTCGTCGGGCGCGCGCAGGGCATCACCGTTGGTGCGCCGGTGAAGGTCAATGCGCCGTCGGACAAACCCGTCGCGAAGAACTAGGGGATCACCATGTTCATTTCAGATTTTGCCATCAAGCGTCCGATTGTCACCATCGTCTCGATGGTGGCGCTCGTGGTGTTCGGCGTGTTCTCCATGGCGCAGTTGCAGACGGACGAGTTTCCGGATGTGGCGCAGCCGATCGTCAACGTGGCCATCCCGTATCCGGGTGCGGCGCCGGACGTCGTCGAGCGCGAAGTGCTCGATCGCGTGGAAGAGGCGATCAGCGGCATCAGCGGCGTGGATCGTATCAACGGCAGCGCGCAGGACGGCTTTGCGAACATCACGGTGGCCTTCGTCTTTGAGAAGGACATTCAACAGGCCTCGCAAGATATCCGCGACAAGATCAGCTCAGTGCGCGACCAGCTCCCGCCTGAGATAAAGGAGCCGGTACTCTCGCGCTTCGATCCGGGCGATCAGCCTATTGTGCAGCTCTCGCTGAACTCCACAACGCTTGACGCGCCGAGTCTGACGCGGATTGCCGATCCGGGGATCACCAAGGAGTTGCGCGGTATTGCCGGGGTCGCCGAGGCGACCGTGGTTGGTGGGATCGAGCGTGAGCTGACCGTGGAGATTCGCCCAGATGCCATGCAGGCCGCAGGGATCAGTGTGGCACAGCTGGTGGCCGCGTTGCAGCAACAGAACCTCTCGGTGCCGGTCGGGAAGATCGGCGGCACGCTCGACGAGCGTTCGATTCGATTGCGCGGCAAGCTCGAGACGCCGGCCGATTTCATGAACTTGGTGGTCGACCAGCGTGGCGGACGTGCGATCCGACTTGGCGAGATTGCAACGGCCAAGGATGGAACCGCCGAAGCGCGGTCCGCGGCTATTTACGGCCAGAGCAGCACCGGCGCGCAGAGCGATGCCGTCGGTATCATGATCAAGAAGTCCAAGGGATACAGCACATCGCAGGTCGCGGCCAAAGTCTTGGCGAAAGTCACGGCGCTGAAGGCCGCGCTCCCCGCGGGTGTGCATCTCGACGTCGTCCAAAATTCGGGTGACCGCGTTGAGCGCTCGGTGCAGAACGTGGAGGAGACGCTCATCGAGGGCGCGCTTCTGACGGTGCTCGTCGTGTTCCTATTCTTGAACTCCTGGCGCTCCACCGTCATTACCGGCCTGGCGCTGCCGGTGTCGGTGATGGCGAGCTTTATCGCCGTGTACGCCTTTGGCTTCACGCTCAACACGATGTCGCTGCTCGGTCTCTCCTTGGCGATTGGTATTTTGATCGACGATGCCATCGTGGTGCGCGAGAACATCGTGCGCCACATCGAGATGGGGAAAGATCACTTCCGCGCCTCGCACGAGGGGACCGACGAAATCGGTATGGCCGTCGCGGCCACGACCTTCTCGATCGTCGCCGTGTTTGTACCGATTGGCTTCATGTATGGCACCGCCGGGCAGTGGTTCAAGCCCTTTGCATTGACGATTGCCATGGCCGTGCTCGTGTCGCTCTTCGTCTCATTCTCGCTCGATCCAATGCTGTCGGCGTACTGGCCGGATCCGGAGAAAGTAGAAGGGGAGCACCGCGGTTGGATTACGCGACAGCTGGATGCGTTCAATGCCTGGTTCGACCGCATGAGCGAGAAGTACACGCATGTGATTCGCTGGGCGCTCCGGCATCGGTGGAGCATGGTGGCGTTAGCGGCCGTGACATTTGTGGCAGCGATTTGGCTGCAGGTGAAGTTCGGCGGCTTTGGCTTTGTGCCGGACAGCGATCGCAGTGAGCTGACGATGCAGGTGCAGACCCCGCCGGGTTCGAACTTGGACTACACGCGCATGAAGACCATGGAAGTCGCGCGCCTGGCGCTCGGCCACAAGGATCTCGTGAACTACACTTTCGCGACGGTCGGTGGGAGCAGCGCGGGCATGCAGCCCGGCGCCGCGATTGGTGCCGTGGACTTGGGAACCGTGTACGTCCGCATGAACCCGAAGGCGACGCGGAAGGTGTCGCAGCAGGAGTTCGGCGGCATGCTGCGTGACCAGATCGCCAAGATTGGTGGGGCCAAGGCCTTCATCTTCACGGGTGGGATGGGTGGCGCCCGCAAGCAGATTCAAGTGGAAATGCGCGGCAAGGATGCGCGCACATTGAGTGCGCTAGCCGATAGCGCGATGAAGCTCGTGGCGAAGGTGCCGAGTGTGGTTGATCTCGCGCTGAGCACCAAGGGACAGAAGCCGGAGCTTGAGATCAACTTGAATCGTCAGCTCGCCGGCTCGATGGGCGTGACGGTGGGGCAGGTGGCGCAGGCGCTGCGACCGGCGTTCGCCGGCGTGGATGCGGGCGACTGGGTGGATCCCGCTGGCGAGAATCGCAAGGTACGTGTGCGCCTCGCGAACGATGCGCGCAGCAAGCAATCTGACATTCAGCGCTTGCCGATCGTCGTGGCCGGACTCGGCGGCGGGCGCAGTGTGATGCCGCTCGGGCAGATTGCCACCGTCACCTCCGGGCTTGGACCGGCCCTTATCTCGCATTTGGATCGCGAGAACGTGGTCGTGGTTGAGGCCAACGTGCAGGGGCGGTCCATTGGCGAAGTGAACCAAGACATCAGCAAGGCGCTCGCCGGACTCGCACTCCCGGCGGGATATCGCATTACCGCCGGTGGTGAAGTGAAGGATCAGCAGGAAGTGTTCGGCAAGATCTTCGCCGCGCTGGGTGTGGCGGTGCTGCTGATGTACCTGATCCTCGTGATGCAGTTCGGCAGCTTCCTCGAGCCGATCGCCATCATGGTCTCGTTGCCGCTCTCGCTGATCGGTGTGGTGCTCGCGCTGATTCTCACGGGCGGTACGCTCAACATCATGAGCATGATTGGCGTGATCCTGTTGATGGGCATCGTGGCGAAGAACGCCATTCTGTTGATCGACTTCGCCAAGTGGGGGCAGGAGAACGGCCTCGGGCGTGAAGATGCGATTGTCGAAGCTGGGCGCGTTCGTCTCCGGCCAATCATGATGACGACGCTGGCGCTCGTGGCGGGCATGATCCCGGTGGCACTTGGCAACGGCGAGGGGGCAGACTTCCGCGCGCCACTTGGCCGCGCAATCATCGGCGGCGTGATTACCTCCACGTTCCTCACGTTGCTCGTGATTCCAACGATCTATGAGATTCTCGATGACTGGCGCATCAAGCTGACCGGGTTGTTCGATGTGCCGGTGCGTCCCAATACCGAGGAGTACATGGTGCCGAAGGAGGCACGGAAGAAGTCGGCGCACTGATCGCACGCGATTCGGCGCACTCGATAGACAGAGCGGGGCCCTCGCGTTGCGAGGGCCCCGCTCTGTCTATGCGAACCGCTGCACGTGTGGCGGAACTGCGTTACGTCGCGTGTGCCGGCCAGCGGAACAAATCAAACACCCGCCCCATCGAGTACACGGAATCCACAAACTCCACGCCGAACGACTGCGCGAGCGCGAGCGACCGCACGTTCTCGGGGTGAATCATCGACACGGGGCGCACGCCGAGCACGGTGCGCGCATGTGCCCAGACGGCGGCGGACGCTTCGCGCGCGTAGCCGAACCCCCATGCGGCGCGGTCGAAGGTGTAGCCGAGTTCGTCGTCGATTTCTTCCGGTTCGCCGAGTGGCGTGCTGCCCAGCATTTGCCAGCCTGCGCGCGCAGTGGGGCCGTCTGGGGTCGCCATCAGTTCGAGTCGCGCGAGTCCGCAGCGGCCCAAGAGTGCACCGTCGGTCTTTCGAACGACCGCCAGCTGTCCGCGCCCGTAGCGCTCGTAGGTCGCGATGGTGCTTTCGATGTAGCGTGCGGATTCCTCTCGCGACCGGGGTGCGCCGGTGGAGATGTAGCGCGCGACTTCCGGGTCGGCCTGAATCCGGACGAAGAAGTCGAGATCATTCAGGGTGATAGGGCGGAGGAGGAGTCGCTCCGTCTCGAGGGTGCAGGGCCAGGTCATGGGTGCGGCAGTGGGTGACGGTGTGTCACGGGAACGATACCACGGACCTCGCAGGTGAGGCCAGAGCGTGAACAGCCCGTCCGTTTGGTGATGCGGAAAATACAAAAAAAGCCGCGACATCGTCGCGGCCTTTTTGTTCAGCGCTCGCGCGCTTACGGGTTCGTCGCCACGATACCCACCGGGCCAACCCAACCAGCCGGCGGCGCAAGCACCGTATGCGACACGATCCACGCTTTCTGCGTCGGGGTGAGCAACGCCGCAATGGCAGCGCGCAACGTTTCGAGACGCGTGGTCAGGCGGGCGAGGATTGGCTTGGAGAGATTCAAGATAGCAATAATATCTGCCGATGCCTTGCCCGCTTTCTTGGCGGCCGCCGCTTGAACGTAAATCGCATTGAGGGCGAGCAGATCCGTCTTGTTGGCGGTCTCGAATGTGCTGCGCAACGCGGTGATCGCCTTATTCTGGCTGGTCGTCAGTTTGAGCGAGTCTGGAAAGACCGCCCCAGTGACTTGCGCGTTAGAGCCCGTCAGTCCAACCGCCACGTGAAACGGCTCCGTGGGGAGTCCGTTCGTCGCCGAGAAGGTGAGGTTCGTGGGATTCACCGCATCCAACTGCAACTGGCTGACATCGGCCTGCACCGGTGCCGTGCTCTTTCCGCACGCTACGGCGGTACCGAGCACCAGCGCTGCAATCACGATTCGACGCATCATGACAAAC
>Ga0209596_1004305_pt1 | contig 10897 bp, 24 predicted proteins | sample M_130807_MF_Meta_FD_187314 | JGI IMG/M metagenome (GOLD analysis project Ga0209596, IMG submission 187314) | Freshwater microbial communities from Lake Montjoie, Canada to study carbon cycling - M_130807_MF_MetaG (SPAdes) (version 2) | ecosystem: Environmental > Aquatic > Freshwater > Lake...
CTAAGGCTCGAGCCGCTAAGGCCGACCCCAAGGCCTACGAGGCCAGCGTAGCCAGCGCCGTTAAGGCCAAGGCCGACATCGACGCCATGTGGTCTAAACTCGAAACTGAGCAGCGGGCTAACGCCGAGGCCATGTCAAAGATGGTCGGCGAAATCGACACGTTAAAGAAACAGGTCGATGAGGCAAAGAAGGAAGGCCAGCGGAACCTTTACACCCTAGTCGCCGCGGGCATGATGGTACTCGGTGGTCTCGCCGTTGCCTTCGGTCGTGTCATAATCGGGGCGGGCTTGCTCCTCTCGGGGGTCTGCATCGGCGCCGTCCCCTACCTCCTCGACTCCGCTTGGTTCCTGCCTTCGGTTGGTGGCCTGTTCCTGCTCGGCCTCATCGTCGGCGGCTGGAACGTCTACCGCGGGCACTTAAACGATAAACACAATGACCCGCCGCAAAGCCCGTCAGCCTAAAGTCATCTGGCGTCCTCTCGGGAAAGAGAAGGCCTGGGGCATGGCTACGACCGACCCCGTTCACCCCCTCATCGAGATTGACCCACGCCTATCCCCTCGTCGTGAGCTCGAGGTCCTCTGCCATGAACAACTGCACATCTCTCTGCCCAATCTCTCCGAGGCTGAAATCGACCGGCTTGGCAAAGAGATGAGTCGCACCCTCTGGTCGCAGAACTACCGCCGCGTCCTGATGGGCAAGCACAAGACCCCCGTGAGGATTAGCAAATGACCGCCGAGACCTTTTGCACGACCGTTGTCCCGGGCATCGCTGGCGTAGCCTACCTCTTTGCCGGCGTGGCTAACCTTTGCACAAAGAACTACCTGATGGCTACGGTCTGGCTGTGCTACTCGGTCGCTAACATCTGCCTCATCCTAGTCACCCGCAAATGAGCCCGCCCCCACCCATCGATAACGAAGCGACCCAGTCCCTGGTCAAAGACGGTCTAGTGGCGTCCATCCTCGGAGGCTTGGCTATGACGGCTCGACTACTGCTGTCGCAGGAACCCGTTACCCCTGGCTGGGTCTTGCGCCGTATCTCTGCCGCCGCCATCACTGCGGCCCTAGTCGGGTACGCTATCACGGACCATATCGCTTCTCCTGGTCTACGCATGGGCGTCGTCGGTGCAGCCGGGTACGCTGCTCCCGAGGTCATGGACTACATCCTCAAGTATCTGAAAGCCCGGGGCGAGGCTGAGGTCGCTAAGGTAACCAAGAAACCGAATGACAAAAAGAAACCAAGCAAGCGGGGGAAGTGAGACGAACCTCCTTTGGGCGACGGTGGCCCTGGTCGTTTGCGCTGGAATGGCTGCCGTCTCGGTGGCCTACATCTCCGACCTCATCCTCAGCTCGTTTGCCAACTCCTCGACGATGGCCCTACTGATCACGGACGCGGGTACGAAGAGCGACGACGCGGGGCTTGAGCGCCAACTGACCTCGGCGACGATGGGGCTGAAAGCCTGTCGCGACCTAGGTTGGGCCTTGGCGGTCGGGTGCCTAGGGGTGGGGATAGCGGTCTTCCTACGCTTTCGACGGGCAAACGCCTCCTAGGGCAAGCCAGAGGGGTCTAATTGGGTAGCCTAGGGGCTGACTGGGACGCCGACTTAGGGGCAGAATAGGGCTTCATAAGACCTTTAGCATATAGCCCTTGACCTTAAACCTAAAGCCCTCACAACAGAGACCGATATGAAACTCCTCCTCGCCCTCCTCGCTGGCCTCGCGCTAGCCGCCTACATCCTCGCCCTCGCCGACGGCCCTTCCCTCGTCGACATCATTAACAAGTACTAATCTCCCAACCCACCAAGCCATGAAACAACTACGCCAAGAAACTCAACATCTCCGAGAACTTATTGACCAAATAGAACAAGCAAAAAACTGTTTAGCGCTCTTCCAAGACGGAACTACGCACGAAATAAACGAAAGCACCTTTGAGTCCTTGGAACAAGTCATCGATGAACTTGAGGACGTCTATATCGCCCGCATCAACGCAACCAAACGAAAGTAATCCCATGCCCGACCCACTCTCCATGTCCCCCGATATGCTAGCCTCCCCGGCTCATGTCATCCGCGGCCTCTCCTATCAAATCGCCTACTCCCGTGATCGCGTCCTCCAAGGCGACTGGACGGAGAAGTACGCTCGTCAGCGGATTGCCATGTGCGCTGCCGTTGCCGAGGAGAACCTCCGCGAGTCTCACAACTGCATGGCGGTCTCCATCTACGCCAACCTCACCACCGGCTGTCGTGCCTTGTTCACTTGGACCTACGTCGACCGCAACGGCGAGAAGGACAGCGGCTCAATTCACCCGACGATTGACGGACGATGAGACTGCTCGCCCTGCTTCTCGCGGCGACCTCCCTGCACGCCGTCACACCTGGACAAGTTGAGGCCGTCATCTTTGTCGAGTCGTCCGGCAACCCCAAGGCCATCGGGCGTCTCGGTGAGCGTGGGCTCGCTCAGTTCTTTCCAGCTGCGTGGGCCGATACGACCCGCTGGCGAGCCCGCCACGGCCTTCCGACCTACGGGTACAGCACTTGGGCCACGGACGAAGGGGTAGGGCGGGAATACGCGACCTCTTGGCTGACCCTCCTCGAGGAACGGCTGACCACGGCGCTAGGCCGACAGCCCACCCTCGGCGAAATCTACGCCGCCCACCAACTCGGCTTTGCGGGCTTCAAGGCTAAAGGGTTTGACCTAAGGAAATGTCCCATCATAACTCGGGTCGTGGTCGCTCGTCTAAACCGAGACCCACGCTCTACTAAATGAACAAGCCAACCATCGTCGCCGTCGACCCGGGCGTAAGCGGAGGCATCGTCGTCTATACTCCTTCCGAGGGAACGACCGAAGCCCACAAGATGCCGCCGACCGACTGGGACGTGGTCCAGCTCTTAAAGGACATCAACGGCAACGCGGGCCGCGTCATCCTGTACCTTGAGGAACCCCCGCTCTTCGCCGGCAAGAACATCCCCGGCTCTGCCATCGGGAAACTCATGTGGAATACGGGCGTCCTCTACGGTTGCGCCGTTGCCCACGGCTGGGAGGTCCACCGCATACGTCCGGCAATCTGGATGAAGGCCCACCCAGTCGGCACCAAGGGCGACCGCTCGACGACCGAGTGGAAGAACGTCCTTAAGGCTCGAGCAGCTGAACTCTTTCCCGATCAGGACGTGACCCTCTGGAACGCCGACGCTCTCCTAATCCTTGACGCTGCTCGACGCGGCGCCATCAACTAACTCCCTCCCAATGCAAAAGAAACCCTCTAAGCAAACCCCTGAAGCCAAGGCCCCAGCGACTTACCGCGAACTGTCCGGCTCTTCCTACGTCGTTCTCTCTGACGGCACCGTGGCCCGTAAGTTAAAGCCCCGCCTGTCGGGTGCGACCCGCTACTGGTTCCTGTCCCACGATAACCACCTCCGATGCGTTACCCAGAAGACGGTGGACGAGATGACTACTTTCCCCTAAGCCTTTCCCTCACCCAACCCACAACCCAACCAAGCCATGAAAAAAGAAACCACCACCGCAGTTAGCCAGGAGCAAAGTAATCCCTACTTCGACCTGATCTCCGCCCTCTCCTCGATGGAGAACGTCGGCGCTAACCGCATCAATCCCGCCTTCAAGGCCCGCTACGTCTCGCTCGACGCTCTGCTCGACGCGGTGAAGCCTGTCCTGCAAGCGCACAACCTAGCCCTCGTCCAAGTCCTCGAGACGGAGGAAGGCAAAGTGGGCGTGTCTACTTCCCTGCTGCACACCTCGGGGCATCTGTTCGCCTTCGGCAAGTTGATGGTCAAGGCCGACGGCCTCACGGCTCAACAGGTCGGCGGGGCTATCACCTACATTCGCCGGCAGTCTATTCAGACGGCTTGCGGTATCTCGGTGGACCTCGACGACGATGGTCATCAGGCCTCCGCACCTAAGCCCCAAGCCCCCAAGGTCTTTATGGGCGAACTCCGCTTTGAGAAGGCCGCCGTGGAGATCCTCACACTCAAGGGCTGGCTCAAGCCTGGACAAGGTTTAAAAGACCTCAGCGCCGAACACCTCGCCGCCATCAACACCCACGCCTTTGAACAGGCCGTACGGAACGCCACAAAATGAGCCACGACTTTATTGAGAACGCCTTGACCCGGCTACGCGACGACTCTGAGCTCGTGGCCCTGCGTGCCGACAAGGTTCGGCTTACGGCTGAGGTCAGTTGCCTTGAGGCCGTCATCCGTGCCCACGAGCGCGTCGACTGCCTTTTGGTCACAAGCCTTAAGAAACAACTGGTAGAAGTTGATGCCGAGGTCGTCCGGCTCAATTCGCTAATCGCAAATAGCGAACAGGAGAACGCCCGCCTCAAGGCCGAGGTCGAGCGGCTGACCTTTGACCCTTTGACCTATCTAGATGACCACGGCGAATGGATGCCGAGGCACACGCACCTTGCCGCCGTTGAACGCCTCAACGCACAGGTCGAGCGGCTGACTTCCGAGGTTCAAGATTGGGAGCCAATCGAGAACGCTAAGTCTGGTCACCATATTGGTTTCTGCAGGACTGAGCAAGGTCTCGAAATCATTGGTCCTATTACAGTCATCGGTGATGAAGTTAATTTTCAATCAGGCATCGGCAACAAGCCGACGCACTTTCAACGGTACCCAAATCCTCCGAAGTCGTGACCACCTCGACCACCCACGGCACGGGGCAACCCATCAACGTCATCCTCCCCGACCACACCATCGTCCTCATGTGGATCGTCAAGACCGAGGCCATCCGGCAGTTCTCCCTTTCGGACATGAACCACGCCGAGGTCGAACTCGCAGACTTCGAGGCCGTCATCCTAGCCAAGCAAGCCAAGCACGTCCCGACCTTTGCCGGGGCGACCTTCGAGCTGAACGGTAACGCGTACGTCATCGACGCTGTCAGCCAGTCCGCTGCCGACGTCATCAAGCGCCAGTCTATTCACCTTAAAAAGATATGGGTCTCGGCCCGCTCCTTCTTCCCCGCATGAAGTCGCTCGTCATCCCCTCGTCGGTCTACAAGGCCGCCGCCCTAGACGAGAACACCTTTGCCCTGCTTATCCTCTTAGACGGGTCGGTCTTCGTCGAACTCCAAGCTAAGTCTCACAAGGCTTTAGAGAAGGTTCTAGCCGGCTGGAAGGCCGAGACCCTCCCCTCCCTTGCCCGGTCAGACGTCCGCTTCTTTGCCGTCAACTATGGCAAGGTCTTTGAACTCACCCTCTTCCGCTCTAAACGATGACTACTCAAGACCGCCTAGCCGCCGCCCTGCGCCGACTCCAGACCGAGGCCCGTAGCCTCTCCGCCTACCAGACCGCCTTTGTCACCCAAGCTGACATCCACCGCGTCAGTATCGACGGCGACCGCCTCCTCTCGGTCCTCGCGATCACGGACGCCACCCGCATCGACGACATCAATGACATGGTCGAGCTGCGGGAACGCCTCAACATCGTCCGAGCCGACCTCGCCTCACTCCTGGTCAGCGTCCAGAACCTCCACGAGAAGGCCGAGGAGATGGACAAGACTTTGACTGACGCCGAGAACCTAGTCGACAACCCCGACGAGGTGCTATAATTCATTCCAACATTCATCCCCACACGCCATGTATACCCCCGAAGAAATCCAAACCAAACTCGCTGGCAAGACGCGAGCCGACTACGACGCTATCGACGCGTTGAACCAGACCGCCGCCAAGTTGCTCCTTAAGGCGCCGGCTAAGTACGCCCACGACAAGGCCAACCCCCGTAAGGACTCAAAGGCCCTCCGTGAAGGCATTATGACCCACGCCGCCGTCCTCGCTCAAGACGAGTTCGCTAAGTTCAAGCCCGAGCCCGATACCGACAAGCGCACGAAGGAAGGCAAAGAGGTCCACGCCTATTGGAAGACCACCCTCCAGCCCGGTGACGTGCCTTGCAAGGCTGACGAGTACGATAACGCCCTCTCCTATTCGGATGCCCTGCGTATCGCTATGGGCCGTTATAACATCGTCCCTGTCGCAACCGAGGTCATGCTCACCGCTGACTATATGGTCCCTATCAAGGGCTCCCTCGACCTGATCGCCCAGGACGGGTACGTCTATGACATTAAGACGACGATGGAAGAGGCCACGCCTAAGGGCTTCGGTCGTCAACTTATCTGGTCGGACGACTTTAAACTACAGGCCGCTTGGTATCTGCTCCTCTGCAAACTCAACTTCGGTGTCCGCCCTAAGGGGTTCCGTCTCCTGGTTGTCGAGAAAGAGGCGCCGTACCTGACCGCCGTCTTTGAGCTACACCAAGACCTGATCGCGGAAGGCGAAGCCCTCATGCTCTCTGCCATTAAGGCCTACGAGGTCTGCAAGTCCTTTAACGAGTGGCCCGCCTACCCGTCCGAGGTCATCGTCATCGCCCGCCCGACCTCCGCTGCTCCCCTCGCCCCTATCAATTTCGCCTAACCAATAACACACCATGGAAAACCCAAACGACCGCCCCCCACTCACCACCATCGACAAGACCGGCAAGTACGTCCTGAAGATGTCCCTCCCGAAAGAAGACAAGGTTAAGGTCTACGACGATGGCGTCGGCGCTCGCCTGTTCTTTAAGACCGCCGAAGGCCTCTGCTTCTCGAAGAGCTACGGCACCAAGTACGGCAAGAGCCTCGCCATGCTGGTCGGTAAGATTAGCGGCAAGTACGTCTCCGAGCCGAAGGCCTCCCTCTCGGTCCCAGACTTCCTCGACTACATCCGCCCAGCGACTAACGTACACTTCGAGGTCGAGGTCGAGGTCACCCCTGACGGCGAGTGGCAGGGCCGTCCTCAATTCAAATACAAGATGAACTTCCCCAAGGGCAAGGGCGTTGCCGCGTCGACCATCCCAACCCCGACCGACTGGTGAAGACCCCGCAGACCATCGTCCTCCTGTCTGGTTACGCCAGGAGCGGGAAGGACACGTTCGCCGAGGGGATGACCCGTTACAGCGCTAACGTCAAACGCATCGCCTTTGCAGATGCCCTTAAGGACGCCGCTAACGACTTCTCCATTGCCCTAGGGCTGTCGGTTAACTTCCACGACGATACCGTCAAGGCCACGAACCGCGAGACCCTCGTCGCTATGGGTCGGTTCGCCCGGTCTATCCATAAGGACGTCTTCGTCTACAACTTGACCGAGGCCGCCAGCCGTGAGCGTGGGCACGTCGTCGTCACCGACACCCGCTACATTAACGAGGTCGTCGTCACTAAGCAGCTGATGAACGAGGTCCGTGGCTGGAGGTTTATCCATCTGCATATTGAGACCGTCGGCATCGGCCCGGCTAACGACGAAGAGGCCGCCAGCATCCGCGAGATGCTCGAGGGTTGCATCCCGACCCAGACCTACGCCTTCCAACCTAACAGCGCCGCCATGATCAGAGACGTGGGCAAGTCGGTCGCCAAACACTTAGAACTATGAGCCGTAAACAAACCAAACAAGAACGCATTGAAGAACTTGAGAAGGAGGTCGCCGCCTTACACACGTTGAACGTCCAACTCGGCAACACCCTCAAGATGACCGAAGACGGTCAGTGGGTCGTAATCTCCGAGAAGGACTTGAACCGCTACCGCAACGGCATCGACGCGCTCATCAAGGCTGGTGACCAAGTGACCGACTACCTTGCCGAAGTTAACACCGACGACGAGACCGCCTTTATTCTGCAACTCTGGAAGGACGCTAAGGCCTCCGACAAGTTCTGACTTGTGGCAACCCCCACCGACGACGAGCTAGCGGAGATGTCGAGGTGCTGGGGCGTATCAATCGACCGCCTCCGCTTCCTAGCCACCTGTCCGCATTACGACTCTAGGCCACACATCCGGGTCGACGACTACAAAGACCCAACCGACCGCCATATCGCTAAAGCCATCAGGGAAGCCATCCGTGGCTCCTGGCTAACCGCTGACGCCGCCAAGATAGCGGGCGTGACCCTAAAGACCATTGAGGCTTTCGTCTGTCGTCATGGCATCATCTGGCCTCCCGGCTGTCGGCGCCGTCTTGAGTGGGGACGCGGTACGACGCACACGCACCGCCTCAACGACGAGCATAACAACCTTCTAGCCAAAGGACGGCTCACGATGGCTCAGGCCGCAGCTCAGGGCATCGCCGAAGGGCTGACCGCCGCCGAGACTGCTGAGAGGTTCGGCTTCTCTGCTCCAGGGATGTATAACTCAGCCGTCCGTCAAGGCCTCCGCTTCCGCAGCCACTTTGAGAAGTTCGGAAGACACAAAGGCAAGCCACCCGCTTCAAGTGTATGAGCCGCCTCACCAAGTTTATCTTCGCTTCGGACAGTCACGGAGACATGGCAGACCCTCAAGCCCTTGCGGCCCTATACGAGTTTACCAAGGACTTTAAGCCCGACATCAAGATAGCCGGCGGCGATCACTACGATTTCCGCAGTCTCCGCAAGGGCGTTGGCTCAGACAAGGAAGGCGCTGAGTCTCTGCAGGAAGACATCGAGGCCGGCGAAGACTTTTTTGCCAAGTGGAAGCCGACCGTCTACCTCTGGGGCAATCACGAATACCGCCTAGACTCTATGCAGGGCCACGGGCAGGCCATCGTCCGCGACTATTGCACCGACCTCAAGGACCGCATCAACCGCGTAGCTCGACAGAACGGTGCCAAGGTCATCCTGCCCTACCACGCCGACAAGGGCGTCTATCGTCTCGGCCCTGTCGCGATGGTCCACGGGTACGCTCACGGCGCCAACGCTACAGTCGTCCAGGGCTTACACTACGCACCCTACGGCGGGGCTTTGATACATGGACACACCCATAACCTTGCCAGCGTCGCCTTGACTAAGCACGGGGGCGGTAACGCCTTCTCCGCTGGTTGCCTCTGCCGTAAAGACGAGATGACATATAGTGCCCACCGCCTAGCCACCTCCCGATGGGGCTCAGGGTTTGTCGCTGGGTTCGTTACCAAGGGCGGCGACTACAAGGCTTGGCTTGTGCATAAGATGGGCGGCGTCTGGATCTGGCAGACCGAACTTAAAACGTTTACGCCATGAGCGACAACCCACGACCACGCTGGCAAATCTACATCGGGTACGCCGACGATGGAAATATCCGGTATTACTTCCAAGACACCGACCCACCCTTTCGTCAGCCTGGGCAACGCATCGGCACCATCCTGCTCTATGTCGGTCGGAACTTCTACTACAAGCTAAAGGCCCACGACGCTATCGAGTACTGCCAAGACCTTAACGTCAAAGACTACAACCTGTACCGCCATGAGCCACCGCAAGCCTGACCCGCTGCTTCTCCGAGTGATGGCGGCTATCCATAAGACCGCCGAGAAGCCCGCTCCAGGCTTTCGCACCATCGACCAGTGGGCTGTCATCTGGAAGTGCAAGCGCGGGGCCGCCCGGGTTAATATAATTAAGGGGATGCAACTCGGCGTCATCGAAGAGCGAACTTACCGCGTCACCACCCGGCGAGACGCCAAACCCTACCCTATGGCCCACTACGGCGAAATGACTCGACCTCGTAAGACCTAAGCCCCTTAGTCCCCCCCCTTACCTCCAAGCCAATGGAACAACCACCACCTTCTGCCTTAGACGCGGAACGGCACATCCTTGCCGTCTGCATCGCCCAAAGCCTACCGCTTCCCGATGGGCTAATCCCGTCCGACTTCTGGGAGCCTCAGCACCAAGACCTAGCCGCCGCAATCAGCGGGCTCATCGACGAGGGGACAGCCCCCGATGAGTTAACCGTCACGCAGCGCCTTCGAGAACTCGGCTCACCCGTTGAGGCCTTCACCGTCTCGGACCTATCGACCACCGGGCAATTCATTCAGCCAAACGCTGCTTGGTCCCTTGCGGTGATTAAAGCCCTTAACCTACGCAAACTCGGCGAGCAAGCCCGTGCCGTCCTTAAGGTCGTTAACGAGGCGGGTGCTGACCCCGAGGCCATCGTCCTCGCCCAAGAGCAACTTGCCAAGTCTCTGACGCGGCGCAAGGGGCACGGCAAAGACCCATCGACCGAATACTTCGACCTCGACGCTATGCTGGCCTTCGACCCTAAGGACGATAAGACCGTCCTGATCGGAGCCGAGCGGCGCTGGATTTGCAAAGGCTACCCGTTTCAAATCGTCGGCTTCTCCGGCACGGGTAAGTCATCCCTCGCGGTACACCTTGCCGTCCACTGGGCTCTTGGCAAGGCACCCTTCGGTCTTAAGCCCGTCCGAGAGCTCCGTATCCTTATGGTGCAGGCCGAGAACGATTTTGGGGACGCCAGCGAAGGACTAAAAGGAGCTGCCGTTAAACTAATTCAATCTGAAAGGGTCACCCTCAAAGAGAACCTTATCTTCGTTCGTCAGTCGGCTAAGGTTGGCTTTGAGTTCGTTGAGTACCTGGGCGAGATGGTCGAGAAGCACCGCATAGACCTTATCATCGCCGACCCGCTCCTAGCGTACGCAAACTTTGACATCGCCATGCAGGAACCGACCACGGCCTTCCTTCGCGGACCCGGTGGCGTCCAGGAGATGCTCCAGAAGACTGGTGCCGCCCTGCTGTATATGCATCACACCACTAAGCCCAAGTCAGCTGACGATCTCGACGCGATGACCTCCCAGCAACTTGCCTATCTCGGGGCCGGCTGCGCTGAGTGGGTGAACTTCGCCCGCGACTCGGGCTATCTTTTCCGCACCCATAAGAACACCTCGGACGGTCGGGCCGTCTACCGCTTCGGGTTCTCTAAGCGTCAGTCCCGCTCTGGCCTTAAGTCTGAACACAGCCCAGACAAGCCCTGCTATCACCTAAACCTCTGCCATGCCACCGACGGTTCAGTCCGCTGGGAGGAAGCCCCGCCCGAGATGGACGACCACAAGCCCCATTCCAGCCCCGCCAAGGGGTCTACAAGCCGTCCGTTGTCCCTTTGAGGGGCAGGACAGCCTTAGCCCCCCATACCCCCCT
>Ga0209596_1004309_pt1 | contig 10895 bp, 8 predicted proteins | sample M_130807_MF_Meta_FD_187314 | JGI IMG/M metagenome (GOLD analysis project Ga0209596, IMG submission 187314) | Freshwater microbial communities from Lake Montjoie, Canada to study carbon cycling - M_130807_MF_MetaG (SPAdes) (version 2) | ecosystem: Environmental > Aquatic > Freshwater > Lake...
AGCCCAGCCATCATGTGGTGGAAAAGGGAAGGATTGCGCAGCGGTCGGGAGGGTTTGCTGAAGTCGCTGAAGACTGGCCCGTTCAGTCGGGGAGACCGAAACCGCTCGCGCAATTCGAACGTGCGAAGAATGCAGAGCCCGGGCGTGCCGTCAATGGGAATCTTTGCAGCGCCGAATTTTGAATCCTGATTGCAGAGGGTGTTTGATCGCCGGGTGAAATGGAATTTAGCAGAAAAAAAATTATTCAACGCACCGCGGCTTAAACCATCCCTCGAATGCGCCCAGTTTTTCCTTCAGTCGCGGCGATGGACGATCACGCCGGTGCCCTCGACGCGCACGACGATCACTCCGGTTCCCTTTTCGACAAAGTCGCCGCCGGTGATCGCGTCCACGCGCTTTCCGGCGATGAGAATCGTGCCGCTCGGGCGGAGCGGTGTGATCGCCGTGCCGGTCTGCCCGGTGAGTTTCGTGAGGCCCGCGGCCTGCGCCGTGCCGGTGTCCGCGGCGGTGAGCGTCATGCGGCGGCCGAAGCGCGTGTGCTGGAATTTCGTCGCCCAGAACCACCACAGCCCCGCTGTGGCCGCGCTCGCGGCGAGCAGCGTGGCATTCCCCGCGACTTCGCCGATGTCGTGGTATGCGGTGAAGACCGACGCGATGAGCAGGATGGCACCGATGACTCCGGCGATCATGCCCGGCAGGAACATCTCCAGAAAAAGCAGCGCGACGCCGGCGAGGGCGAGGGCGATGACGGTGCTGAACATGGGAGAAGTTGAGAGTTGAGGGGTGAGAGTTGAGAGGAGGAGGGGAGTGCGGAGTGTCTTTCCTCTCAATCTTCAACTCTCAACTCACCATCAGTCCCGCACGCGGCTCGGCTTCACGTAGTCCTCGTCGGCTCCGCGTTGCGGCGCGGGATCCTGCGCAGGGTGCGAGCCGTGCGGGCCGGCGGTGTCGCGACGGTCACCCGTGAAGAGGTTATGGAAAAAATCGCCAATCTGCCGTCCGCGGCGCGTCATGTGGTTGCCCACCCGGTTGCCCGCCCTGTCCAGAAATTCGTTCGTATCGTCGCTGACCTGCTTGATGCCGGGGCTGAACTTTCCGGATGTCGTGCGCGCGGGACGCTCTTCCGGCGCAGGCTGGTAGCGCGGGACGGGCGCGGGAACTGCATCTGGATCCGCGACAGGCGCGGCGGCCACGGGCTTGCGGCGGGCCGAGAGTCCGTCGGTGGAGAGCACCTTTCCTGTCGTCGCGGAAATGTTCACCGTCGCTGTGTTGCCGCTCTGGTCGTCACTCAATTGCACCTCCCAGACCGGCGCGCCGGACTTGCTGCCCGCGTGCAGCCAGTAGCTCGCGTGGTCGTAGGCAAAGGCGGTCTTCTTCGCCTCGCGTTCGGCGACGGTGTGCGCGCCGTCGCTGTCGAGGCTGAGCTGGCTCATGTTCAGCGGCGCGCCCTCCGCCCGTCCGGCGCGATCCCCGGCGATCTGTTTGCCCTGCACGGAGAAGGTCTTTCCGCTCGCGCTGCCCGCTGTGCTTTTCACCGTGATCTTCCAGGACTTCGGCTCCGGCGCGCCTTTGTCGCCGCGCACTTCGGTCGTGTTGTCGAGAAATGACTCGCCCTTCTTTTCCCCGAGCACGCGCAGGGCCTCGTAGGCAGTGGCCGCGCGTGCGGCTTGCGATGCGATGATGACGGCGAATGCGAGCAGGGCGGTTCTCATGGGTGTGAATGATGCCGATGAACTGCGAGATTTCCAGCACGAAGGTGTGATGCCTCAGTTTGAACGGAGTGCTGAGGAGAAGGGAAAGCGCTCAGTGCGCAGTGCAGAGCGCTCAGACTCAAAATGTGCGATTGCTGAGAACTGAGGACTGAGGACTCAAGGCGAGCCATCACCGCAAGATCTCGACGTCTGCGCGGCGCGGCGGAGTCAGTTTTCCCCGGCAACCTCCGGCTCCGCGGGCGCGGACTGCTCCTCGGGAATCAGTTCGCCGAGGCGCGCCTTCAGCTTCTCCAAGCCCTCGGAGTGCTCGGCGGACACGGGGAAAATCTCCAGCTTTTTGTAGCGCGCCTTGAAGTGCTTGAGCTTCGTCTTTGCGCCATCGAGATCCATCTTGTTTGCCACGACGATCCACGCCCGCTCGCTCAGCGTCGGGTCGTAGAGATCGAGTTCCTTGCGCAGCTTCTGCAAATCCTCCAGCGGCTCGCGCCCTTCGCTGCCCGCCATATCAATCACGAAGATGAGCAGCTTGCACCGCACGATGTGACGCAGGAAATCGTGGCCGAGGCCGACGTTTTCGCTCGCGCCCTCGATGAGGCCGGGGATGTCCGCGACGGTCACGCGCCGGTAGTTCGCGAGATCCACCACGCCGATGTGCGGCGTGAGTGTCGTGAACGGATACGGCGCGATTTTCGGATGCGCGTTCGAAATGCGCGAGAGCAGCGTGCTCTTGCCGGCGTTCGGATAGCCGACGAGGCCGGCGTCCGCGATCTTCCGCAGCTCGACGTAAAAAACGCCCTCCTCCCCTTCCACGCCGTCGGTGTATTGCCGCGGCACGCGGTTGCGGCTGCTCTTGAAATGCACGTTGCCCTTGCCGCCGTCGCCGCCCTTGCACAGGACGAAATCCACGCCCGGCCGGTCGAGATCCATGACGAGTTCGAGTTCGTCGGGATCCACTTTTTTCTTCCGCGGCTCGTGGCGGTGTTCGAGTTTCGCGGCCTCCTCGTCGGTGAGCGTCTCGAGATCGAGGAATGAGGTCGTGTCGCGCGGGGCCGGGCCGGTCTCCTCGGGCGTGAATGGCATCCGGTAAATGAGCGTGCCCACGGGCACCTTGTAGATCGCGTCCGGCGCCCCGTGGCCCGTGCAGTTTTTCGATCCGCCGTTGTCGCCGCTCTTCGCCTTGAGGTTGGACTGATAGTGAAATTCCACCAGGTTGTCCACGTTCGGGTCGGGTCGCAGAATCACACTCCCGCCGCGCCCGCCATCGCCGCCATCGGGCCCTCCGCGAGGCACAAATTTTTCCCTGCGAAATGAAACGGCTCCGCGCCCGCCCTTGCCGGCCTTGGCGTGAATTTGGATGTGATCAACGAACATCCACGCACCATCGTGCGGATGCCGCGGCTTGTCGAGGATCGTGCGGTTTAACGGCGTACCCTTGTGAGCGACGCGTTGGTATCCGCAGATTTCGCCGATGAAAGCAGATGAATGAAATCGCGAGTGGATCTGCAGCTCGTCGGCTGCGCCTGACGTGCAGACCGGCCGCCTCCTCATCTGCGAACATCCGCGCACTCTGCGGATTATTCCTCCGCTGCTCCCGTGATGCGCCGCCCGTTGCGCGTCCACCGCTGGACGGGATTTGCGCGGCCTTTGCGGAGCTGCTTGGAAAGTTCCGGCACGTCGCGTTTTTGCGCCATGAGGTCCTCGACCCCGGCCTCGCCGCAACTGAGCACCTCGAAGTGCCCCTTCTCGTCGCGCGGGCGTCCGATGATCCGCGAGCAGCCCTGCATTTGTTTTTCAAAATCCGCAGCCGCGCCGCGCCGCACGAGCACGAGGAAGCTGTATGGCAGCGAGCGCATGTCGATCCCCAGCTCGCGGCCAAACTGCGACCAGCGAGCGTCGCGCGATGCCTCGGACGGCACGCGTGCGAAGTGATGGCACCAGTGCGCGGCATTTTCCGGCACGAGCATCCCGCAGCGTGCGGCGTGCGTGCAGGGCGCGATGATTTCAAATTCTGCGAGCAGTTTCTCGCGCACCGTGATGAGCCGCCGGCTGTCTGCGTGCGTGCCCGCCTCGACCCAGATGATCTGTTCCGCGCGCCGCGCCGCGGAGATGAGCCGGTGCGCCGCCGCGCCGTCCATTTCGTTCAGCACATGGCTCACGAGCAGCAGCGATCCTGAGGTCGCATCCGCTGCGTCTGATTTCATCCGCACATGCAACGAGGGAAAATTTTCGCGCGCCCGCGACTCCGCAAACCGCATCGCGAGCGGTGAGACATCCGCGAGCGTGAGCGATGCAAACCCATCCCACGCGGCGAGGACGCGGCGGCCCGCGATTCCGCTGCCGCAGCCCCAGTCCACGATATTTTTCGCCGATGGACGCCAGCCGCGCGCGTTCAGTTCCGCGAGCACCGTATCCCATTTCCACCCGATGCGTTCGCCGAAGCTCGCGTCGTAGAGCGCGAGTTCCGCGTCATTTTTCCAGTAGCCGCCGCCCGCGCTCGATCCGTCGAGGAAGCGCGCGCGCAGCGCTGCGAGTGAGGCCAGTTCCGGCTTCGTGAAAATGACGCTCCCCATCAGCCGGATGCAGGGCAGGGGTTACCTGTCCTTGAGTTCCTTTTTCGGTTCGTACTCCTGGCCCTTGCGGGCCGCCTTGTAGTAGTCGTTCCACTCGCCCTTGGGCTTCGGCGATGTGAAGTCATTGTTGTGCGTGGCCATGTTGGAATTGCAACCGGCGAGCAGCATGATGGCGAGGGCGGGGAGGAGAAATTTCATGGCCGCGCAGCGAAGCAAAGTGTGCGGGGCGCGTCAATGGCGGCGCGTGCCGGGCGGGGGGGGAGTGCTCAGTGCTCAGTCCTCAGAAAAAATGCACGCCGGCTGAAAACTGAGCGCAGGGAGTTTCGCCGGAACGATGCGGATCAAAATGGACGCGCAGCCACGGAACACACGCGCCTCGCACTTCCGATTCGAGCTTTCCGGATCAGTGCTCAGATTCACGATGTGCGATCTCTGAGAACTGAGAGCAGAGCACTTTCCTTTTCCGGACGTCAACCGACAGCCGCTACGGCATTCCGGTATGCGAGGTCGAGTTCCTCCACGCTGGTCGCGGTCATTTTCAAATCTCGCAGCAGGCCGTCATTCAGGCCGTAGATCCAGCCGTGGATCGAGAGCGGCTGGCCGCGCTCCCACGCGTCGCGCACGACGGTGGTCTGGCCGACATTCAGCGCCTGCTCGATCACATTCAGCTCGCAGAGCGTGTCGTGCTGGCGCTCCTCGGGGGACTGCTCGATGAGCGCGGCATGCTTCTGGCGCACGTCTTGGATGTGGCGCAGCCAGTTGTCCACGAGGCCGAGGCGTCGTCTCCGCAGCGCGCCGAGCACACCGCCGCAGCCGTAGTGGCCGACGACGATGATGTGCTTTACCCTGATCACGTCGGTGGCAAATTGCATCACGGCGAGGCAGTTCAGATCTGTGTGGACGACGACGTTCGCGACGTTGCGGTGCACGAAGACCTCGCCGGGCTTCAGGGCGGTGATCTGGTTTGCGGGCACGCGCGAATCCGAGCAGCCGATCCACAGGTAATCGGGCGTCTGGATGCCTGCGAGGTTGCGGAAAAATTCCGGGTCGCGGCTTTTGATCTCGTCGGCCCATGCGCGGTTGTTTGCGAGCAGGTGGTTCAGGTCGGCCATGTGCCGCATGTTCTACGCGGCACGGCGGTGCGATTGCAACAGCGGGCGAGGGCTCATCCCATTTTCCCCGCTTCCATCGCCCCGCGAATTCTGCATAGGATTTCCGCATGGGAATTGACAACACCTTCAACTGGCCTGCCGTGACGGAAAAAACGCTTGCGATCATCATGGGCGGAGGCGCGGGCTCGCGGCTCTTCCCGCTCACGAAGGAGCGATCGAAGCCCGCCGTCCCGCTCGCGGGAAAATACCGGCTCGTGGACATCCCGATCTCGAACTGCCTGAACTCCGGCATGAGGCGCATCTACGTGCTTACGCAGTTCAACAGCGTCTCGCTGCACCGGCACATCGGCGCGACTTACAAGTTCGACCAGTTCTCGCGCAGCTTCGTGGAGATCCTCGCGGCGCAGCAGACGCCGGGTGATTCGAGCTGGTACCAGGGCACGGCGGACGCGGTGCGGCAGAACCTCACGGATTTTCTGAATGGGCCGTTTGATTACTTCGTCATTCTCAGCGGCGACCAGCTCTATCGGATGGATTACCGGCGGATGATCGAGCAGCACATCGAGAAAAAGGCCGAGCTGACCATCGCGACGATCCCCGTGGGGCGGCGGGACGCGACGGAATTCGGCATCATGCACACGGATGCCGAGCGCACGATCACGCGCTTCGTGGAAAAGCCGAAGGATCCCGCCATGCTCGACAGCCTGCGCATCCCGCCCTCGCTGCTGAAGGAACTCGGCCGCGCGCCCGAGGATGAACTCTACCAGGCCTCGATGGGCATCTATGTTTTCAACCGCGAGACGCTGCGCGAGGCGCTCGCAAACAAGCACATGGATTTCGGCAAGCACGTCATCCCCGAGGCGCTCGGAAAGTACCGCGTGCAGGCGCACATTTTTCAGGGTTACTGGGAGGATATCGGCACCATCCGCGCATTCTTCGAGGCGAATCTCGCGCTCACGAATCCGCTGCCGCCGTTCAGTTTCTTCGACGCGACCGCGCCCATCTACACGCACATGCGTTTCCTGCCGGGCAGCAAGATCAACGGCGCGACCGTGCGGCAGGCGAACATCAGCGACGGCTGCATCATCAGCGACGCAAACATCGAGCGCGCCGTGATCGGCTTGCGCAGCATCATCAAGAGCGGCTCGACGATCAAAAACAGCATCATCATGGGCGCGGACTACTACGAGGAGATCCGGCCCGCGAGGGCAGGGGAGCCGCCGCTCGGCATCGGGTCGAACTGCGTCGTGGACCATGCGATCGTGGACAAAAATGCGCGCGTGGGAAACGGCGTCGTCGTCACGCCTGACGGAAAGCCGGACAAGTGCGACGGGCCTCCCGCGCGCTGGAGCGATGGCACGGACAAGCCGCTGTGGTACATCCGCGACGGCATCGTTGTCATTCCGAAGGGCGCAGTATTGCCGGACGGCTATTGGGTGTGATGCGGGCGGCGGTTGAGGGGTGAGAGCCGGCAGAAAGTTGGTGTCCTGTTTTCGAGTTTGGAGTTCAGCGTTTGGCGTTTGGCGTTTGGCCTGTCGCAGGCGTCGTGTGCTTCGGCAACACCGCCGTGAAACCGCGAGGCCGCTGCGCGGGGCCAAACGCCAAACGCTGAACTCCAAACACCAAATGAGGACACCGCCCGCCAGTGCCGCGCCTTGCAATCTTTCCGACTCTCATTTCTCTTCCCCCAACTGTTTCCGAAATGAAACGCGTCCGCCCCAGACTCGCCTCCGCGCTCCTCACGCTTGCAGCGTGCATTGTTTCCCCGCGCGTGCGTGCTGCGACGACGGATGAGCAGGTCGCGGAACTCGTGAAGAATTACACCGGCAGCCTCGTCTTCGTGGAGGACAAGGGCGGTGCGGGCAGTGCGTTTGCATGCGCATTTGGAAAGCAGAAATTTGTCTTCACCAACCAGCACGTCGTCGCCGGGCATCCGGGCGTGAAGCTCACGCTGCTCGACCAGTCGCCGATCCGGGTCGGCCAGGCCGCGGCCGCCGTCGGGCACGACATCCTCAGCCTCGCGCTGCTCTCCGACACGAAGACGATGGACATGATGATCGAGGTCGAAAAAAACGCGTCCATCGGCGACGACGTCGTCGTGCTCGGAAATCCCGACGGCGCGCGCGTGATCAAGCCGCTCGTCGGCAAGCTCGTCGGCATCGGGCCGAACCTGATCGAAGTCACCGCCGAGTTCGTCCCCGGCAACAGCGGCAGCCCGATCGTGCATCTGAAGAGCGGAAAAGTCATCGGCGTCGCGACGTATCTCACCACGCGCGACGCGGACGGGCTGGCTGGCCGAGGCACCCCGAAGGTCCGCCGTTTCGGCTACCGGCTCGACAGCGCGAAGCAGTGGCAGCCCATCGTCTGGCCCGCATACAACGAGGAGTTCGCCACCATCGGGCGCATCAAGGAACGCACGCACGATCTCGGCTTGCTGATCCGCGAGATGGCGCGCACCGGCGGTGTGGATGCGTCGCGCCAGAAGAACCCGGCGATTCGCAAGCCGCTCGACAGATTCGACGAGGCGCTGAGCGGCAAGGGCCCTTTCAAGACCGACCGGGTGCATGCCGTGAAGGAATTCATGACCGCGATGCGCACCGTCACGCAGAGCGACATCGAGCAGGCGAATGCGCGGCTGCGCTACGATTTTTTCCGCAAGGAACTCACCGAGGAGCAGCAGGTGCGCGCGGAGTTCTACAAGATCTTCGACGAGATGCTGAAGGTGGCGCCGAAGTAGGAGGTTCCACGCCAGTCCGGTTGGTTGCCGTTGCTAAATATGAGCCGGGAGCGGGTGATGGCGTGGCGGAGCCATTTGGACTGCGACAGTCCTCGGGCGGTTTTGGCAGGAGCGGAGCGACGCGGCGGAAACACCGAGGGATTGCATTCGTGCGCCCAAGCACGCCACGGCTGCGCCTTCATCCATAAAGCGGCAGGGGACTGCAGAAGTCCAAATTTGCCGTCCCGCTTCTCCGCGTTGTTTCCGCCTGCGGGATAGCAATCCAGTTCTGACAACCAATCGGTTTGGCACGGATCGAACGCGGAAGACGGAACGCGAAAAGAAGAAGATTCCGCAAAAGGTGGAACGCGTTCGTCTCGTCGCTTTTTCCCGCGACCCGCGTTATTTCTTCCCGCTCTCGTTCGCGAGGTTGAGCAGGTATTGTTCGACGAGCGCGCCATATTCCTGCGGATATTTTTCGCGCAGCGACTGCTGGATCGCCGCACGCTCGCGTGCGGGGAGGCCGATGAAGTTCGTGTTTTTCAGCGCCGCCTTGCGCGCGCCGCGCTCGACGGCTTTCGGATCGCCGGGCGTATAAGTCTCCGCGCCTTGCGACGGGCCGCTGCTCGCCTGCGAAGATTTCCCCGGCCCCTGGCCCTGCCCCTGCCCCGGCTGCGTGCCTTGGCCCTGACCTTGGCCCTGACCTTGACCTTGACCTTGACCTTGACCTTGACCTTGACCCGGCATCGGTGCGCCGCTCTGTGAAGGCGAGAGTCCGGCCTGCTGCGCGGCCATCGAAGCCTGCGCCTGCGCGAGCGATTGTGCGGCGCCCTGTGCGGATTGTTGCGCGGCTGCATTCTGTCCGCTCTGCGCCTGCGATTGCGCGGCGGCAAGCTGCTGCGCGGCCTGCTGCATCGCCTGCTGCGCCGTCGAGGGAGGCTGCGCACCGCCCGGTGCCGAACCGGGCGATGCTGACGGCGCACCTTGCGAAGGCTGTGCGACTTGCGATGCCTGCGCTGCGCTCTGCGAAGCTTGCGCGAGCTGTTGCGCGGCCTGCTGCATCGCGGCGTTTGCCTGTGTCTGCTGCGCTGCATTTTGCGCGGCCTGCGCTGCGGCCTGGGCCATCTGCTGAGCCCGCTGTGCAGCTTGTGCCGCCTGTTGCGCAGCTTGCGCGGCCTGCCCCGCCTGCTGTGCGGCTTGCTGGTTTGCGGCTTGCGCGGCGGGCTGTCCGGCCTGTGCTGCCTGCTGTGCGCCCTGCGCGGCGGCCTGCTGGGAATTTTGTGCGGCCTGCGCGGCCTGTTGCGCAGCCTGCGCGGCCTGGCCTGCCTGTTGTGCCGCCTGCGCAGCTTGTTGTTGCGCGGCTTGCGCCGCTTGCTGCTGCGCCGCTTCTGCAGGCTGCTGACCGGCCTGCTGCTGTGCGGCCATCTGCTGTGCATTCAGCGCGGCCTGCTGCGCGGCTTGTGCAGCTTGATTTGCCTGCTGTGCAGCCTGCGCGGCCTGCTGGGCAGCGGGCTGGTTGTCGGCTTTCTGGGCCTGCAGCTGCGCGGCCTGCGCTGCGTCGGCGGCTTGCTGCGCAGCCTGTGCGGCCTGCTGTGCGGCTTGCGCTGCGTTCTGCGCAGCCTGTTGTCCGCTTTGCTGCGCGGCCTGCTGGAGATTTGCCTGCGCCTGCTGGACCTGCTGCTGCGCCTGCGCGAGCTGCTGCTGTGCCGCGGCCATCTGCGCGGCTTGCTGCGCGGCGGCGGCGGGATTGGCTGGCTGGGCTGCAGAATTTTGCGCCTGCTGCTGTGCGGCGGCGGCCTGTTCCTGCGCAAGCTGCCTCGCGGCCTCGGCCAGATTTTGCGCGGCCTGCTGCGCGGCGGCGCGGCCCTCGTCGGGCTTGTTCGCCTGCATCGCCTGTTCGCCTTTTAGCGCATCTTGCGCCGCGGCCTGTGCGGGTTGTGCTGCGAGCGGGGCTTCCATCTTCGCGCGCTGCGCGAGCTGCGCTGCCCGGCGTGCGATGTCCTGCTGCGCGGCGGCGTCGGGCTTTTCGGCCTGTGCGAGCGCGGCCTCCTCCTTCGCGAGGTTCTCGGCGACTTTCTGGAGCTGCGCGAGATCCTTCGCCTTGTCGCCGCTCTTTGCGGCGAGCGCCTCGGCTTCTTCGGCGCGGCGTTTCAATTCCGCGTGCGCCGCTGCGAGCTGTGCGAGCGCGGCGTCCTGCTGCTGTGTTGCCTGTGGCGCGTTCGCCTCCTGCATCGCGGCGCGCGCCTCCTGCATTTTTCCGGTCGCGTTTTTCAGCGCATCCGCGGCCTGCGGCACCTCGGCGACCTTCTGTGTGAGCGCGTCCGTCTTTCCGACGAGTTCGCCCTGCTGATCCTCGAGCCTGCGGAGCTGTGTCTCTTTCTCGCGCTGCTCGGTGTCGAAGCGTGCACGGATTTCCGGATCCGCGCGCAGCGCGTTGGCGGGCTGGTTGCGCAGGCGCTGAGGCAGGCCGTTCACGCCGTCATTCGCCGCGATTTTTTCCGCGAGCCACTTGTCGAAATCCGCGGCCTTTTTCTGCTGCGCGCTCGCATTGCGCATCTGCCGCTGCTCGGCGATGACCTCGGCAAGTTCGCGCTCCGCCTTGCGCAACGCCTCGGGCCCCTGCTCGCGAGGCGCGATCTGGCGCGCGATTTTGCGCAGTTCGTCGCGCGTCGCCTTTTCATCAGCGGCGGCCTTGAAAAGCTGCGCGGCCTTCAGCGATTCCACCGCCTTTTCCGCGGCGGGCTCCGCCTGCCCGATCTGTTTCGCGGCGGCCTTGAAAGATTCC
>Ga0209596_1004312_pt1 | contig 10890 bp, 12 predicted proteins | sample M_130807_MF_Meta_FD_187314 | JGI IMG/M metagenome (GOLD analysis project Ga0209596, IMG submission 187314) | Freshwater microbial communities from Lake Montjoie, Canada to study carbon cycling - M_130807_MF_MetaG (SPAdes) (version 2) | ecosystem: Environmental > Aquatic > Freshwater > Lake...
AGTTCGTGCGGTCGGTGATCCGGAAGATGTCACCGGTGCGGTACCGCACCATGGCCCCTCCGAAGAAATTGGTGATCACCATCTCGTAATTCTTCCCGGGCTCGACCTCGTCCAGCAGGACGGTACGAACGGGCGCAGCACCCGCTGCATCCGTCATGAATTCATCTTCGGGAATGAACTCCAAGAAGTTGAGGGTTGGGCAGAAAGTCAGTGACGTTTTATCCCAGCCCTGGATGCCCACGAGGAGCCCTTCGGAGCTCACGAACATCTCCAAGGGGTAGACGCCCCAGTACTGGCGGATCTTTTCGCGGAACAGGCTGGCGTCGCCGCCGCCGACTGGAATGCCGATCGGCTTGAGCGCGTCCTTGGGGTACAGCCCCCGTCCGGCGAACTTGGCGGTCGCCACAGCGCGCCCCATCCGTGCAAACGCACGAGGGTTCTTCAGACGGTCGAGGATGCTCCCAGGGGGCTTCCGCTGGCCGAACGTCTCGCCAAGGCCGGCGAGCACAGAAGGCATCGCCATGCGGGCGGCAAACTCCATGCCGGCCGTGTCGGGGTGCGGGAACATGCGCACGGGCCACATGTGGGTGCCCATCGCCTCGACGATCGTGCCGCTGCCGTAGGGGACGGGCGCGGTCATGTTGAGGATGCGGGCGCCGGGCTTGAGCCGGACGTCGCCACGCTCGCGGGCGGCACTCAGCAGGAACACGCCGGTCGTGACCCAGTTCATCTCGTCGAAGCGTGCCTGCGGCAGCGGGATCTGCTTCGGATTGGCGCGGGTACGGCCCGAGGTACGAATCCATGAGACAGGCGCGCCGCCGATCGAGGCGTTGTCCTTCTGGCCGAGCGTCGACTCGTACGGGTCGTAGCCGGTGATCGGGACGCGCTCGCGGAACTCCTCGATCGTCCGAGGTGGGTGCTCGCCGAGGATCTGGCGCCCAAGTGGCGTTGTCGGCAGCCAGGCGAGCGTCGCCTCCATGCCGGCACGCTGCACCTCCATCGCCTGTTCGAGGTCGTAGTCGAGGAACCCGAGCGTGCGCTCCCAAAGCGCCGCCGGCCCGCGCTCGCGGAACAGCCTGAGTGCGTCGTCCATGTCGCAGTCCCTGTCTCGCGCGAGCCCCGCGCGTGTCCATATCCGCCCGTGGTAGGCGAGATATGGCCGGATTCTGGGGGGACTGGGAGAGATCAGTAAAGATTCGGTAAAGAGGAAGGCGCTACGGTCTGGTCAGGCTGCTTAGACCTCCGCCTGGCCTGCGAGGCGCTCACACAGCAGCGCATAACGCGCTGGGTCGGCGACGAACACGGTCACGAGGATTGCGCGCAGGGTGCTGTCGCCCCAGGGCGTCGAGTACGAGTCATCGAGGTGCTCTTCGAGCGTCCGCGCGAGCGAGGCCAGTCGCCGCCGGTCGTGCTCGAGCAGGCCGATCAGCGAGGGGATCGTCGCCGCCGCGTACATCACAGCGCCGATCGTCGCCGCGTGCCGGTCGAGGCGCGGTGACTCGAGTCCGCTCGCACCGGCCGCGATGGCACCGAAGGTGGAGGCTGCCAGCTCGGTGGCTGCCACAAGCGAGGCGACGTGCCAGCGCGGCGAGCGCTCACCCGGAGCGGCACGGTCGGCGTGCTGCTCGCCCAGCAGCCGGAACGCCATCGCCAGGCGCAGGTGCAGCTCGCCGCCCGTCTCCTCGACTTCCTCGAGCGAGAGGTGCATCAGCGTTTCATCGGCTGAGGAGGGGAGACCGGCGTTCGTGCGACACTCCTGTACGCTGGGCGCATGGGACGGATCAGCCTGACAACTCATCTTGTCGTGCTCGCCGCAATGGTCGTCAACCTCTGGGTGGGCGGCGACCTGGTTGAGGTATGGGCTGGCCACGTCGCACGCTCGGCCTTCGAGCTCACGCTGATCGCTGGCTACGTCGTGCTGGTGCTTGGGCTGGGCCGCCAAGAAGGCGAGGCGGGCGAGCGAGACGAGCAGCCTCGTCGCTAGTCGCGCATCCGGCGTGGCCCGGGCAACGGTCGCTTCGTGGCCTCGAGGTCGGCATCGAGCGCATCCGAGGCGTGCAGCAGCGCTCGCTGCGCCGCCCCGATGCCGGCGTTATAGAACAGCGGCGCGAGTTCCTCGGCGACCCAATCGAGCGTCACCATTGCTGCGAGGTCACCCGGCTCCTCGCCGGTCTCCTCGCGCAGGTGCGCCTTGATGCGCTCGAGTGCAAGCTCGCGGTCCTCTTTCGACAGAGGCACGCCATCAATGGGCACTAGCGGAACCGCCGCACCAGTGCCTGCGGCACGAGTGCGCTCCACTGGACGGTGACGTAATCGAGCCGCAGCAGGGCGAAGAAAGCCCCGATGCTGGCGGTCACGACCGCGATGCGCACGAGGCCGATCCCGGCACCCTGCCACCAGCCAGCGATGGCGGCGACATAAAACAACGAGAGCAGCGTCGTCACCGACAGCATGTAGAGCAGGTGCCAGACGCCGAGCCCGTTCCAGTGCCATGGCCGCGGCATCGACCAGTTCACGATGCCTCGCAATGCCTGGACGATGTGGAAGTAGGCCGTGATGGCGATTCCGAACCCGAAGGCGACGAGCAGGGTGGTGGGTGTGACCAGCCCGAGATGGTCATGCAGGGTCGCTACCACGAGCACATTCACCAGCGGCAGCAGGATCCCGTCCCCGAAAATCGAGGATTTGTAGTCGAGGCTGCCTCGGAGCTCGTTCAGGAACGGGTGGTGCACCGCGATCAGATAGAGGTTGAGGGCCGCGCCGGCTCCAAAGCCGAAGAAGAAGGTCGCGATCGCGGTCGTCCACAGCGGGTGGGCCGCAATCGGGCCGGGAATCAGGTTCCAGAGTGCGTCCATGCGCCCATCCTACGCCCGCGTGTGAGCTCGGTCGCCGCGTGCCTTGACCCCCCGATCGGCCCCCATCTACGATCGACGCCCGCGACCGTACTCCGAGGGCGATTAGCTCAGCTGGTCAGAGCGTCCGGTTTACACCCGGAAGGTCAGAGGTTCGATCCCTCTATCGCCCACCATTCGCGCCCCGGGTCGGTCGCCACTCGTATTGATTCTGCTTGTCCACACTGCATACACTCGCCTCGCACACACCTCGAGGTCTTCGAGCGGGGGATCTATGCCCAGCCGCAGCACGCACGAATGGCTAGAGGGCGCGTACGCCAAGGCCGCCGAGCGCACCAAGGAGCGCCAGAAGCGCTTCGAGTCGTCCTCGGGCGCCGAGGTCGATGCGACCTATGGCCCGGAAGCCCTCGCTGACTGGAACTACCACGAGAAGCTCGGCTTCCCCGGCGAGTTCCCGTTCACCCGCGGCGTCCAGCCCACGATGTACCGAGGTCGTCTCTGGACGATGCGTCAGTACGCTGGCTTTGGTGACGCCGAGGAGTCCAACCATCGCTACAAGTTCCTGCTCGAGCAGGGGCAGACGGGTCTCTCCGTTGCCTTCGACCTGCCGACGCAGATCGGCTACGACTCGGACGACATCCACGCGGAGGGCGAGGTCGGCAAGGTCGGCGTCGCCATCGCGTCACTCGAGGACATGGAGACGCTGACCGAGGGGCTGCCGCTCGACAAGGTCACGACGTCGATGACCATCAACGCGACCGGCTCGATCCTCCTCGCGATGTACGTCGCAGCAGCGAAGAAGCAGGGTGCAGACCTGAGCAAGGTCGGCGGGACCATTCAGCACGACGTGCTCAAGGAGTACATCGCGCGCGGCACCTACATCTTTCCGCCTCGCCCCTCGCTCCGCCTCATCACGGATGTCTTCGCGTGGTGCAAGGACAACCTGCCAGACTGGAACACGATCTCGATCTCCGGCTACCACATGCGCGAGGCGGGCTGCACGGCGGCTCAGGAGCTCGCGTTCACCTTCGCTGACGCCATCGAGTACGTGGACGCCGCGATCGCGGTCGGCCTGACGATCGATGACATCGCCCCGCGCCTCTCGTTCTTCTGGGCGTGCCACTCGAACTTCCTCGAGGAAGTCGCGAAGTTCCGCGCGTCCCGCCGCATGTGGGCGAAGATCGTGAAGGAGCGCTACGGCTCCGATAACCCACGCTCGCAGTCGCTGCGCTTCCACACGCAGACGGGTGGGGCGACGCTCACCGCACAGCAGCCGATCAACAACGCGATCCGCACTGCCTACCAGGCGATGTCGGCGGTGCTCGGCGGCACGCAGTCGCTGCACACCAATTCGTTCGACGAGGCGCTGGCGCTGCCAACCGAGTCGTCGGTCGAGCTTGCGCTGCGCACGCAGCAGATCATCGGCTACGAGACTGGCGTCGCCGACGTCATCGACCCACTCGCGGGCTCGTACTACATCGAGGAGCTGACTGACCGCGTCGAGGCCGAGGCCGAGGCGTACCTGCAGCGCATCGAGGACATGGGCGGCGCGCTGACCTGCATCGAGCAGGGCTTCCAGCAGCGCGAGATCCAGGAGTCCGCGTTCCGCCTGCAGCGCATGACCGAGACGAAGGACCGCATCGTCGTCGGCGTGAACCAGTTCCAGACCGAGGCACTCGAGGTGCCCCCAATCATGCGCATCGACCCGGCGATCAGTCAGCGCCAGATCGATCGCGTGAAGGCACTGAAGCTCCGTCGCGACCAACCAACTGTCGACAGCGCACTCGCCGCCATCAAGGCTGCAGCGTCCAGCGACGAGAACATGGTTCCGCTGCTGATTGCCGCCGTCGAGGCGTATGCGACCATCGGTGAGATCTGCAACGTGCTCCGCGACGAGTGGGGCGAGTACCAGGAAGTGCTGACGATCTGATCGTCGTGCGATCGTTCGAGACGAATACGAGGGATACACAGTGATCGACCGCTTGCACCATGTCGCGATCGTGACCGGCAGCGCCGATGAGGCGCTCAAGTTCTACCGCGACACGCTGGGCCTCGAGGTCACCGAAGACCGAGTGATGGACGCGCAGGGCGTCCGCGGCGTGCTGCTCGCGTACGGCGAGAGCGAGATCGAGATCCTCGAGCCGGTGCAGCCCGACACGGGGGTCGACCGCTTCTTCAAGAGCCGCGGCTCGACGATGCACCATTTCTGCTTCCGCACCGATGACATTCGCGCCGAGCTCGCCCGTATCAAGGCGCTCGGTGATGTCGAGCTGATCGACCAGGAGCCGCGCGAGGGCCTCGCCGGCGAGATCGCGTTCATTCACCCGCGCTCGATGCACGGCGTGCTGATCGAGCTCGCGCAGACCCGCCCGGACGCGCACCACTCGGACGAGAAGGGCTTCGACCACGTTGTCGCTCGCGTCACGGACCTCGCGGCTGCCGCGAAGGACTGGGAGCGCGTGCTCGGCCTCAAGCTCGTGAACACCATTGAGACGCCGACCTCGAAGATCGGCCAGATCCAGTGCGGTCAGGTGATGATCGAGCTGATCGAGCCGGTCGCTGGCTCCCCCGGCGCCGAACAACTCGCGACGGACGGTGAGCGTGCGATGTCGATGGTCGCCATCGACTTCCCGCAGATCAACGAGAAGGTCACCGACCTGCGTGCCAAGGGCATTAACCTCGACGACGCGACGCCCGGCGTGCTGCCGAACAGCGTCCGCACGTCGATCTCCGCCGAGCAGGCGTTTGGGATGAGCGTTCAGCTGATCGCGTTCTCGCGGTCCTGAGGAGGAAGTCATGACTACCGACCAACGGACCCTGCGCGTCCTCATTGCCAAGCCGGGCCTCGACGGCCACGACCGCGGCGCGAAGGTCGTCGCACGTGCGCTGCGTGACGCCGGCATGGAGGTCATCTACACAGGCATCCGCCAGACGCCCGAGATGATCGCCGAGGCAGCGCTGCAGGAAGATGTCGACGTCGTCGGCCTCTCGATCCTGTCGGGCGCGCACCTCGAGATCTTCCCTCGCGTCATCGCCGAACTGAAGAAGCGCAGCGTCGACGACGTCACGCTGTTCTGCGGCGGCATCATCCCTGCGGCCGACATCCCCGCGGTGAAGGAGATGGGCTTCCAGGCCGTCTTCGGTCCCGGCACGGACACCAACGACATCATCGCGTTCCTGCGCGAGAACGCGACCGAGCGCGCCTAGTGCCGTCGGAGCTCGCTGAGGGCGTCGTCGCCGGCAACCGCCGAGCGCTCGCCCGTGCCATCTCACACGTCGAGGCCGACAACGCGAAGGGCCGCGAGCTGCTCGCGGACCTGTATGCGCGCACGGGTCGCGCGCAGACGATCGGCATCACTGGCTCCGCCGGTGCCGGCAAGTCCACGCTCGTAGGCGCACTCGCACGCGAGGAGCGCAAGCGTGGCCGCACCGTCGGCATTATCGCCGTCGACCCGTCCTCGCCCTTCTCGCACGGCGCGATCCTCGGCGACCGCATCCGTATGCAGGACCTCACCTCGGACGGCGGGGTGTTCATGCGCTCCATGGCGTCGAGGGGCAACCTCGGCGGCCTCGCGGAGATGGCGTCCGGCGTCGTTGACCTGATGGATGCAGCCGGCTTCGATGTCGTGCTCGTGGAGACGGTCGGCGCCGGCCAGGATGAGGTCGAGGTCGCCACGGCCACCCAGTCGACCGTGCTCGTCGCGAACCCTGGGGGTGGCGACGACGTGCAGTCGATGAAGGCCGGCCTCATGGAGATCGCCCAGATCATGGTGGTGAACAAGGCCGACCTCGCGGGCGCGGACACCGCCGTGATGCAGCTCCGCGGCCTGCTCGCGATCGCCGCGCCACGCGCGTGGACGCCACCGATCCTCAAGGCCATCGCCCGCACCGGCGAAGGCGTGCCCGAGCTCGTCGACGCGATCGACAAGCACCAGGCGCACGTGCGCTCCGACGAGCACGCCGAGGCGGAACGCCACGGCCTCGTCGAATCGCAGATCCTCTCGCTCGTCCGCGCCGCCCTCTACCGCGAGGCCCTCGGCGCCGCGCGCGCCGAAGGCTCGATCGAAACGCTCGTCGATGAGGTCGTGCTGCGCACTCGCGACCCGCGCTCGGCCGCGACGACGCTCATCGACGCGCTGCGCTCACGCTGGATGACGCGCTGAGGCGGCGCGCCGCGCTGACGTTCGCCTCGATCGCCACGGCGCTGCTCGTCGCCTGCACGCAGCCTGCGAGCACCCCACCGCCGGCTACCACGACTCCAACCGTCGAGGCCACGCGCATCGTCGCGACCACGACGCCAAGCCCCACACCGACGCCCACCGCAACGAGCACACCCCGCCCGGCACCGCCGGCAGGCGTACCAGTGCGTGAGATCGATCGAGGCAACCTCGATCGTCGCGAGTTGGCGCTGACCTTCGACTGCGGCGCCACCGCGAACAACACCGTCGAGATCCTCGCAGCGCTGCGTGAGGCCGATGTGCACGTCACTTGGTTCATGATCGGGGACTGGGTACGCGCGCATCCCGAGCTGTCGCGCGAGATCGCCTCACGCCACGAGATCGCGAGCCACAGCGACACGCACCCCGATTACGTGTTACTGAGCGATGACCAGATCGCCGCAGACCTCGAGGCTGCCGATCGCACGTTCCGCGACGTGTTCGGGCGCTCTGCAAAGCCGATGTGGCGGGCGGCGTCTGGCAGTCGCGATGCGCGCGTGCTCGCCGCTGCAACGCGGGCAGGCTGGTGGCAGCACATTTTCTGGACGCTCGATCGCGATGCGCAGGGTCTGGTCACCGGCGACTCGGGCGACTGGCGTGACTTCACGCCGCAGCAGGTGGCCGCGAACATGCTGCGAGCCGCCGCGCTCGGCAATGGTGTCATCACCGTGAGCCACTGCGACAGCGCGCAGACGCGCCAGGTGCTGCCCGACGTGCTGCGCGCACTGCGCGACCAGGGCATTCGAGTGACGACCATTTCTGACGTTCTACGCTGACGACGTGCTGCGATAGGATCGTGACCGTGCCGCTCCAACGCCTCCGCATCTGGTATCGCAAGACCGACGCTGCGGCTGACATTCAGCCGGGCGAGCTTGGCCGTACCTGGGTCGTAGCGCTCGAGGCGGCCGGCCTCGAGATTGCGCGCCCAGAGGGCAGCAAGCGCGTGCGCTTCGAGCTTGGCCCCGCGTTACCGCAGGGCGTATCCGGCGATCGAGAACCCCTCGACGTATGGCTAGCAGAGCCCGTCGACGTCGAGTCGGTGTGCGCACGGCTGAGCGCGCACGCGCCGGCCGGCATCGAGCCTGTCGGTGCCGAGGAGCTCGGTGATCGACTGCCGTCGCTTGGTGCATCGCTGCGTGCCGCGACCTACCGCGCGTTGCTCACAGAAGCCTCGTGCGAGCTCGATACGCTCCGTGCGCGCTGCCGTGCGCTGCTCACTGCCGAATCAGTCCCGTGGACCGAGGTTCGAGGCGAGCGCGTGCGCGAGATCGACCTGCGCTCGTTTGTCCTCGACCTGCAGCCGGAGGCTACGTCGCGTGGCGTCGAGCTCTGCATGCGCCTCGTGCTCGCACAGGACCGCGTAGGGCGGCCTGCGTCAGTGCTTGCTGCTCTCGGCATCGCTGAGCCGCCTCTCGCGCTCGTACGCGAGTGCGTCGAGGTCGACCGGCCGCTGGTCGCGCTGCACGCGTGGCGCACCGCAGGGCGCTTCTCGTGACACAGGAGTCGGTGCCCTCACACATGCGACAGCCCACGCAGGGCCCCGCTCGCGTGCTGCTGATCTCGCCGACGCCCGCAGACATCGAGGTCGTCGCGGAGCTATTGCTGCCGTACGCCCCTGATCGCCTCGTGGCGGTGAGTGGTGTGCTAGACGCGCACGTCGAAGCGTGTGGTCGCGCGCTGGGTGTCGAGGTGCGTCAGACCGCTGACCGCGGAGACGCAGCGAGCACGCTCGATGCGGTCGCCGCAGACGCGCAGGGCAGCACGATCGCACTGTTCGTGCCGCTCGAGGTGGTGCCGCGCATGGTGACGTACGCGCTAGGTGTCTCGGACGAGGCGGCGCCGCACTTCGAGTTCGCCTCGAACGCGATCAGCGTTCTGGAGTGCGACGCTGACGGCCGTTGGGCCGTGGTGCGGGTGAACGAGGGGGTGTGGCCGCCGGCGGTCCGTTGATGATCGGCTTCGCCAGCTCGACGACGCGGTCCCACACTGGTTCGGTCAGGTCGCCGCTCTCCGCGCCCTTGAGCTTGCGTTCGGCGAGCCGTCTGAGCGTCTCGCGCATCGGCGTGGGCTCACTTGGCCCGGGCGGCAGGGGGGTCTCGACCAGCCGATCACGCCGCTGGCGCCGGCCCGCAATCGTCTCGAGGTTGTCGTGCATGGGGTCTGCAGGCTTCGCATCCGCCGCGCGCGCCGCATTGTCCTTCGATGCATCCGGCTTTGGGGCGCGCTTCTGAGACGCGTTGCGCCAATGGCCGAATGACCGATTCTCGTCGCTGAGCATGGACTCGACCCCGCTGCCAACTGCTGTCGAGGTAATCATCGGCGGCACCGCGCCCGGGTTTGAGCCCGCACGCCGCAGTGTTATGGGTTTGACACCACGATCACGTCTGGTACGTTGATTGCGGCGGGGGCAGGACATGAGGTCTGCCCGTAGTGCAACTTCCCAGACTCACGTCCCCGGCATTCGGGCCGTCGCATGTCGTGCTGACGATTGCGGCGCTGTTCCTGTGCCTCTTCATGTACTCCTACGTGCAGACCGCCACGCAGACCTACCGCCTGCATGAGCAGCGTCGCGTGCTCGTGCACGACGTCGACGAGCTGCGCCGCCAGAAGGCGGAGCTCACCGGCCTGAAGGAATACCTCGCCTCCGACGAATACCTGGAGGCTGTTGCGCGCACGAAGTTTGGCCTCGTCCGTGCCGGCGAGACTGCCGTGCATGTCGACGCGCCCACACAGCCGGACGCCGCGCGCCTGCCCAACCAGCGTTGGTGGGAAGCACTCTTCGCGCGCTAGCCAGCGCCGCAGGGGAGTACCCTCCGCGCGTGGACGAGTTCCTCCGTACCCGTGTCACCGGAGCCTTCGAACGACGAGTGGCGAGCGCACTCGATCGCCTCGTGCCGCAGTCCGAGCGCGTGCTCATCGCGTGCTCCGGTGGGCCTGACTCGACCGCCACACTCGTTGCTGTCGCACGCAGTGAGCGCTCAGTCGTGGTGGCGCACTTCGATCACCGCATGCGCAGCGAGGCAGAGTCGGAGGCGGACCGCGAGGCCGTCGCCAGTCTTGCAGCACAACTCGATGCCCCGCTCGTCGCGGGGCGAGGCTCAGGAGACGCGCGCTCCGAGGACGATGCGCGCACGGAGCGCTATCGCTGGCTTGCCTCAGCTGCGGCCGAGTCGGGTGTGACTGCCTGCGTAACCGGCCACACGCTCGACGACCAGGCCGAGACGGTGCTACTACGCCTCACGCGTGGCGCGAGCCTCACGGGTGCCGCCGGCATGGCCGAGTCTGCCCCATGGCCCGTCGGCGCCACCTCGAATCTGCGCGTCGTCCGCCCGCTACTCGCTATCTCGCGCGCCGACGTGGAGCGCTATCTCGAGGCGCTCGGACTGACCGCGCGCGAGGATCCGAGCAACGCCGACCCTGCCTGGGCCCGCAACCGCATCCGTCACCACGTGATCCCCGAGTTGCGTGCGCTTAACCCGAGAGCGTCCGAGTCCCTCGCTGCCTTTGCCGAGCGCGCTCGTGCCGATGACGCCGCGCTCGAGGAGTGGGCGCAAGCCGTGCTCGCCTCGGCATCTCGCCTCGTGGACGGGGGCATCGAGCTCGACCGCGCCGCGCTGCGCGTCTTGCCGACCGCAGTCGCGACTCGAGTGCTGCGCGCCGCTGCGGCCCGGCTTGGCATCGCGCTCGAATCGAGCCACCTCGAAGCCATGCATCAGGCCCTCGGCCGTCGAGGCAGCATGGTTGCGCTGCCGCGTGCGACCCTACATGTCACCGCCACGGCGGTCGTGATTGAAGCTGCGCGCACCCTTGACGCTCCCATG
>Ga0209596_1004314_pt1 | contig 10887 bp, 11 predicted proteins | sample M_130807_MF_Meta_FD_187314 | JGI IMG/M metagenome (GOLD analysis project Ga0209596, IMG submission 187314) | Freshwater microbial communities from Lake Montjoie, Canada to study carbon cycling - M_130807_MF_MetaG (SPAdes) (version 2) | ecosystem: Environmental > Aquatic > Freshwater > Lake...
GCTCTACGTCAACGGCTCCCATGTACACCTTGCATTCAAGTCCCAATAACGCAGCCGCGGTAGCGGCCGCAACTCCGTGTTGTCCCGCGCCAGTCTCAGCAACGATTCGCTTTTTACCCATTCGCTTTGCAAGCAACACTTGTCCGAGAACATTATTTATTTTGTGCGAACCGGTGTGATTGAGATCTTCGCGCTTAAGAAACAGTCGAATTCCGAGTTGCTTGCCAAGATTGTGACATTCAGTGAGGCCACTAGGGCGACCTGCATACTCAGCCAGCAAAGAATCGAGTTCACGGCGATAATCAGCATCATTCCATGCTTGGTTAAATGCTGCTTCGAGTTCTTGGCACGCAGGCACCAGGGTCTCAGGTACAAACCGTCCACCGAACTCGCCGAACCGACCATCAGCACCCGGGGTAATCAACAATGACATAGGTATAGAGTCCACCATGTTTTCTCGGTAGTTCCACTACTCATTAGCGATTTTCGTCGCTCCAATCATATGGTCCATTGTCACCCTCTTGGAGATGCGTGCGCTCCACCGTCTGCGGTGCTGCACGGACGGCGTCAATGAAACGCTTCATCAGCAAGGCGTCTTTTTTGCCCGGACTGACTTCGACACCCGTTGACACATCGACGCCCCATGGTTGAGCACTCTGTATACCAGCGGCAACATTTTGGGCAGTGAGACCTCCGGCCAAGATTAATTTATTGACCAAAGGCATTTCAGACAGCAGATTCCAGTCAAAGATTTGACCAGCGCCTGGCGCTACGGCATCGACCATGATCATGTCGGCAGCAAACAGGTCTGCTCGACGTGCATCAACGGAACCCGCCGTTACTGCTTTGATCACCCAATGAACGTTCTTTGCAACTATTGCAACATCCTCTGGACTCTCATGGCCATGTAATTGCGCTGCCTTGACGCCACTGCGTTGCACGATCTCTATAACCCTGCTGGGATGCTCATCACGAAAAACTCCGACTGTCAGAACCTCAGGAGGCAGTCGGCGCGTGATGTCAAACACTTTTTGCGCAGCCATCTGTCGAGGCGACGGAGCAAAGACGAAACCTACCGCATCGGCGCCAAGGGCCACAGCAAGCAAGGCGTCGTCTTCGTTGGTGATTCCGCAGATCTTTATAAACATCAGTACCTACCGTAGTGATTCACGCGTCAAATATTTGGCATGTCTACGGGAGTCGTTACACCAGTAGTTCGGACAATGCCTGTATTGGGTCTGGCGCGATCACTAAATGCTCTCCCACTAATATTGCGTCATACCCAGCATTTCGCAGAGCAACGGCGTCATCTCGTCCGCGCACGCCTGATTCGGCAACTGAGACAATGTCAGAGGGTATTGCCGCCCCCATCCGCACGGCACGTTCGTGGTCTACGACAAACGTTGCCAGATCTCTTTGGTTCACGCCTATCAAGCGTGCACCAGCAGTAATGGCGATATCTAATTCGTGCTCATCATGCACTTCTACTAAAACATCCATCGCAACCTCATGGGCAATGTCGATGAAACTACTGATTTCAGCAACGCTTAACGCAGCAACGATCAGTAGCACACAATCAGCGCCCATGATGCGAGCGTCACAAACGTCACGCGCGTCAACAGTAAAATCTTTACGCAAGACCGGCAGCGACACGGATTCACGGGCGATCACGAGATCTGATTCAGAGCCACCAAAATGAACTTCATCTGTGAGGACCGAAAGACACGCTGCTCCACCTGTGCGATATTTTGTTGCCAATTCTGCTGGATCAAGATCTATAGACAAATCGCCCTTGGATGGAGAACGACGCTTAATCTCAGCGATGACGCTGAGATGATCTTTGTTGGCAAGAGCATCACGAAAACCGCGAGTTGGCGCTGCGCTGTTGGCTGCTTTTAATAACACTTGCAGGTCGCGAGTGTCACTTGTGGCACGACGCCGATGAAACGCGATGATGTTGTCTAGATATGTGTTCGTCACATCATTGTCATTGCGAGTTACAAGCCTTTACCAGCAATCGGCGTGAGGAAAATCAACTCAGGCCGACCACCCATTAGTGGCGCCATCTTTGGTCCAAGTTGCTTAAACCAATCTGATCCCATATGAGTTGTCAGGTCATCTTGTGATTCATACAACTCATACATCCACAAAGTGTCTGGGTCTGTTGCATCTGCATGCAAGATGTAGAGCAACGTGCCATTCTCTGACACGACATTGTCAAGAGCGAACTGAAGCGCTGCTGCAAGCTCTGCTCCCTTGCCCGGTGCTGCCGGAACTTTTGCTGCCACTGCTACTTTTTTCATCGTGTATCCGTTCTGTGTTGTAAGGAATATTTCGTGATACTAAAACTAGCCTCAGCGAGCAAGTTTCTAGAACCCGAGTCGCAGAGTTAGCTCCCCCATCAGGTCTGCTATGGCCACGCGCGCTTGCTGAGTGGTGTCTCGCTCTCGAATCGTCACCGCATTGTCTTCTAGGGAGTCAAAGTCCACGGTCACGCAGAGCGGAGTACCGATTTCGTCCTGACGGCGGTAGCGACGCCCAATCGCCTGTGTCTCGTCGTAGTCGACCATGTAACGGTTACTCAAGTCAGCGTAAATCTTTTTTGCCAAAGGTGTCAGCGTCTCTTTTTTTGACAAAGGTAGAACTGCAACTTTGTACGGTGCAAGCCGCGGATGCAGTCGAAGAACTGTGCGCGGTTCATCGTTAATAATGTCTTCGTCATACGCAGCCAGCATGAAGGCCGCCATCGTGCGGTTTGCACCAGCCGCAGGCTCGATTACGTAGGGCACATATCGCTCGTTTGTGGCCTGATCAAAAAAATCAAGCTTGTTACCAGAATGAGTTGAATGCTGAGTGAGGTCGTAATTGGTTCGTTGCGCAATGCCTTCAAGTTCTCCCCATCCCCATGGGAACAAAAACTCGACATCGCTTGTTCCGGCTGAGTAATGCGACAACTCATCTGCATCGTGTGGTCGCAAACGAAGCATGTCTCGAGGAATACCTAAATTGACATACCACTCAAGTCTTTCGGTGCACCAATACGAATACCATTGTGCCGAGTCTGCAGGTGGGACAAAAAACTCCATCTCCATTTGTTCAAATTCGCGTGTGCGAAAAATAAAATTACCGGGAGTGATCTCGTTACGAAAAGACTTACCGACTTGGGCAATACCAAAGGGCGGACGCTTGCGGCTGGTCTGCAGCACGTTGCCAAAGTTAACGAACATTCCCTGAGCAGTCTCGGGACGCAAATACACCTCGGCGCCACTGCCCTCAACAGGGCCGGCGACAGTTTTAAACATCAGATTGAAGCCTCGGGATTCGGTGAACTCGCAACCCTTCTTAGATTGTGGGCAGTCCCGATCTTCTAGATGATCTTCTCGAAAACGACGTTTACAAACGGTGCAGTCAACAAGCGGATCACTGAAGTTGGCGAGGTGCCCACTTGCTTCAAAGATCTGAGGCGGCCCGAGGATGGCTGCATCTATTAAGACGACATCGTCTCGCAACTGCACCATTGTTCGCACCCATGCATCTTTGACATTTCGCAACATCAGCGAGCCAAGTGGGCCGTAGTCGTAGGACGATCGGAATCCTCCATAGATTTCCGCACTCGGAAACACGAAACCACGTCGCTTGCACAAATTGACAATCTGATCAAGTTCTTTGGCAGGCATAGACGAACAATCCTACAGATGTCGGTCGAAAAGACCGATGCTTCGTAGCCTGCGTTCAAGATGGGCCTCCATGAGCCCCATCGCAATATGGTTCACCTCTCGAACGGCTGGGGTTTCTTCAAGCGCTAACGCCGCAGCGAGACCGCCACTGTTGATTTGACGCAAGATATCTAACGCGGTTTGGGAGACAGCGGTTCCGGACCGACATGAACGACACAGGATTCCACCCTCTTGAATATCGATCGCGACAAGATCAGATGAAGCCCCACAACGCACACAATCTTCAAGCGTCGGGGCCACACCTTCGGACGCAAGTAATTTCCAGTAAAAGGCACCGACGATGATTGGCGATGAGCCGTCATTGAGTGCGCGCAGAGCGCGTGACAGCATCGTGTAAATATGTGGCACTGGCTCGCGATCAGGCGTGAGCTTGTCGACCGCTTCAACCATTGACAAGCCTTGTTCAAGTCGTCTGAGATCAACCCTCATGGCGGTGTGTGTGTCGATTAACTCAACCTGACGAACTGTGTCAAGATCGCGACCTCGATACAACTGCACGTCGACATGACTGAGGGGTTCAAGTCGCGCCCCAACGCGTGATGTGGTTTTGCGAATTCCTTTGGCAACTGCTCTGATTTTGCCAGAGTTCTCCGACAACAAAACGATGATGCGATCTGCCTCTGCGAACTTATAGCTCCGCAATACGACTGCTTTCTCGCGGTACAGACTCACGAATCAAGCCCACCAAAACGGCGATGACGCCGATCAAAGTCATCGACAGCCAGTTCGAGATGAGACGCCGATAAGTCATCCCATTTCAAATCCAAAAAGACGAGTTCGCTGTATCCAAGTTCCCAAATCAGCGATGTTGGCAATTGATCAGGTGGACCGAACACCACCACTAGATCAGGCTCCACATCAGCAGGTGACATGACATGTTGCGCTAACAGCGCTTCGTCAAGATTCTGAGCAGTCACATTGTTCATGCGCAGTGATTCCAGAATTGCGGCGAAACGTACTTGTCCGTTTGGAGACGGATCCACGATGATCGCGAGCGCCGATGATTTCTGCCACACGCCCCTCATGAGGTGCCCTTCGCCAACTAGTCGAAGTGGCACCGCATCAGAAATCACTTCAAACAAGGAGAGCCTCTCGGTAACGCTCAAGACCTCTCCTCCATAGGGAAGCAACGTGATCCATTGTGCGCCCCCAACCGAGGCTCCTCGAACGATGTCATCAAGGCGGGTCTCCCAGTCCACTGATCCGAAATTGAGCCATTCCTGGGGGGTTCCGGCTGCCACCACAACATGCGACAACTGTGGCGAGTCCCCAGACCCATTGTCGCTTGACGGCTTGATGGCTTTTTTGGCGGGACTCACCGTCACAGTCTCGCACTCAAATGTGGTGACGGTGTGACTACCTTGCATAACCCGCTCAGTAGTGTGTCGTTGTTATGACTTCGTCCCAGCCACCCATTCATGTCGCGTGCATCATGGACGGCAATGGTCGGTGGGCCAGACGACGTGGCCTCCCCCGCACCGAGGGCCACACCGCTGGCGAAGAAGCGCTTGCCGCCATCGTGCGGGCCGCCGCGCAGCGCAACATCGGCTGGCTCACAGTGTTTGGTTTTTCTACCGAAAATTGGGTTCGCCCTCGCACCGAAGTACGTCACATCTTGTCGCTTCACAAAAAACTTTTTGGGCGCATCGCAGAACTCAATAGCAACAACTCATCTATTCGCTGGATCGGTCGGCCCTTCGATGAGCCCGGTGCGCTGACACCACCATTTATCCAAAAGGCAATCAACAAGGCAATCGCCGACACTGCAACCAATACTGGACTAGTGCTCACGGTGGCCTTTGACTACGGAAGCAGAGCCGAACTGCTTCGGGCATCTCAACGCGTCCTTGTTTCGGGTGACGCAATCACGCCGGATCTTGTGTCAGCAAATATGTACGATCCAAGTATTCCGCCAGTTGATGTCGTAGTGCGCACATCCGGAGAATCCCGCATTTCAAATTTCTTGTTGTGGCAAATTGCTGGTGCAAAGGTGTATTTCACAGAGCGAACATGGCCCGACTTCAACGCAGCAGAACTTGACGCGGCGATTGCTCTTGTCGAACCTAAAGTCTCGCAATGACTTCCACTCCTGGTGACAACGCCGTTGCCGCACTTCATCGCGTCACGGCCCATCTTGCAGGGTCAGAAGAACGCCCGGGGCAAGACGACATGGCTCGCGCTATCGCCGATGCTCTAGCAAAACGTCGTCACATCATTGCTCAAGCCGGAACCGGAACTGGTAAGTCACTTGCGTACTTAGTACCAGCAATATTGAGTTCTAAAAAGATTGTGGTAGCCACTGCCACAAAGGCACTTCAAGACCAACTAGATCGTCAAGATCTTCCGCAATTAGCTGAGCATCTTGGCGTTGATTTTACATGGGCTGTAGTAAAAGGTCGCAACAACTACGTTTGTCTACAACGCCTCGAAGAACTCCAAAAAACTGACGATCAATTTGACTTTGATGAGTTGAGCGAACGATCAAAGCGTGAAGTCGTAGACATCATTGCTTGGTCAAAAGAGACAAGTACCGGCGACATGGAAGAACTCACACATGTTCCCCTCGATCGCACACGCCTCGCCGTCACTATCCAGAGCGACGAATGCCCAGGCGCCACCAAATGCCCTATTGGCGAACGTTGTTTTGCCGAAAGAGCTCGTGCAGCAGCAAGTTCGGCTGACGTTATTGTCGTCAATCTTCATCTCTATGGATTACACATCGCTGGAGGTGGTGGTCTCTTGCCCGAGCATGACATTGTTATTTTTGACGAGGTACACCAACTCGAGTCCACCATGAGCGACACAGTTGGTGCCCAACTCAACCCCAGCACGTTTGCTTCGTTAGCCGCAGTCGTTCGGCGAGTTCTCACTGGTGACACTGCCAACCCGCTCCTCGATGCGTCTGACAAGCTCAGCGTTGCGTTATCCGCCCATGTCGGTAAGCGACTTTCGAGTCCGCTGCCAGACTTTGTTGCTCTCCCGCTCAATCAAGCACGCCAGGCCCTGAACGATATTCTTAATGCACTGCGCAATATCACTGCCGACGACCTTGATACCACTCAACGCCGACAACGCGCGCAATCTCAGTGCACACGACTCTCTGATCAAATCGATGTCGCGCTTGGCATGGTTGACAACTATGTCGCATTCGTCCAAGGTTCTACCGAGCGACCCTCTCTTCGCATCAGTCCACTGAGCGTCGGACATGTCCTTGATACTGCAGTGTGGCAAGACCACCTCGCAATCCTGACAAGCGCCACGGTTCCGCTCACTCTTCCGTCTCGGGTTGGCCTACCTATCGAACGAACAGACGAGATCAGCGTCAGTAGTCCATTTGACTTCGAGCGTAATGCTCGCTTGTATTGTTCTCCCGAGTTTCCAGACAGAAACTCTTCTGAATTCGAAGACTTCGTGCACGACGAACTTGAGGCTCTTATAACAGCAGCGGGTGGGCGCACCTTGGCGCTCTTTACAAGTAACAATGCAATGAAAGCAGCGACAATCGCGCTTCGCTCGCGTGTACCGTTTCCAATCTTGAGCCCGAGCGAACATACGCGCTCTCAGATCATCAAATTATTTCTGCAAGACGAAGCATCATGCATCTTTGCGTCGCAATCGTTTTTCCAGGGAGTCGATCTGCCAGGTCGCACTTTGTCTCTCGTTGTTCTTGACAAGCTTCCGTTTCCGCGTCCAGACGACCCCCTGCTCGAGGCTCGTCGCGAGGCCGTCGGTCGACAAGACAGTTTTTCACTGATCGATCTTCCGATGGCGGCTACATCTCTGGCTCAGGCTGCTGGTCGTCTTATTCGCAACACCACTGACATGGGAGTGGTTGCTGTTCTTGATCGACGTCTCGCCACCATGAATTACCGCTCCAAGTTGCTTGGAGTCATGCCTCCAATGGCACGAACTCGCCATCGCACAGAGGTTGAAGATTTTTTGCGTCACATCACGCGACCAACCGGTACTCCATCGCGCAAATCTTCAAAATAAACTTTTCACTGCCCTATTGATTTTAGGTCGATACAGCAGTTTTAATAACCGAGTCTTTGCACTTTGCCGGCGTTGCGTTGCCAATTTTTATCAACCACGACCTTTAGTTCAAGAAACGCGCCTTCTGGCATCTGCGCGCGCGCTGCAATCCCCACCTTTTTAAGAAGTTCACCGCCCTTGCCGATGACCATTCCCTTTTGACTATCGCGCTCAACGATGATTTCGCATTTCACTAATGGCCACTCCCACTCTGTCACACGCGTTGCAATGGAATACGGCAACTCATCCTCTAAGACATGCAGCAATTGCTCTCTCACTAACTCGGCTACCCACTGAGCCTCAGGCGTGTCTGTTGTCATTCCATCGGGAAAATACTGTGGACCTTCTGGCATTTGCGCGGCCAACTTTGTCAACAACACATCAATTCCGGCACCAGTCTTGGCAGAGATCGGGAAATACTCTGCTGCTCCGAGCGCACCTGCGGCAGCCAACTGAGCCATGACTTTGGCGGGCGTCGTGCGATCAGTCTTATTAACGATGACAAAAGCCTTGGCAATATCGATCCGATCAGCAACCCACTTGTCACCGCGTCCAAAAGGTTCGGTTGCGTCAATCAACAGACACACCACATCAACATCACTCACACTCTCAATGGCAGTGGCATTAACTCTTTCGCCAAGAGCGCTGACGGGTTTATGTATTCCGGGAGTATCGACAAAAACAATCTGTGTCTCGCCTCGATTCCAGACACCTCGCACACGCGTGCGCGTTGTTTGAGGTTTATTCGAGACGATGCTCACTTTTTCTCCACAAATAGCGTTCAGTAATGTGGATTTGCCGACATTGGGTCTCCCCACAAAAGTTACAAATCCGCTTCGCATCGTGTCAGGCTACTGACATCAGAGTGAGGCTGGTGCGAAATGTGGTCTAGAGTTTCTGGCGATGAGTACGCTCTTGAGCCCTAAAGAAACCATCGTTCAGTTTATGAATGAATTTAATCGCGAAAATTACGCCGGTATTGACGCAGTATTTACGTCACCCGCTACATATTTGGTGGGTGGTGAGGTCAGACTTTTCACTAAATATGCCGAACACCTCAATTTCGACGATCTGCGAGCAACTGGATGGGTGCGAACGGAATTGGACTCAATGGAAACTGTGATGGATGACAACTCGTCTGTATTGATTCGAGTAACACTTACTCGCTTTAGGAGTGATGACACTGAGCATTCCACTGGAGATGGCTGCTACTTGCTCGTGCAAGATCATGGCCGTTGGAAAATACGCCTGGTCATTGTCATGGCGGGGTCGCTAGGGCTCCAAAATATTAAGTGACCTCTATATCGATGACGCGAGGTGTGGCGGCGAACTTCGCACCACATTTCGCACCGTCCCCCATCAGACTTGGCTTGCGCGTCCCTCCCAAAATGGACCTCGCAATTCACGTTTGAGAATCTTGCCTGAGCCAGTTTTTGGCAACTCCACAGACCATGACAACGACCGAGGAATTTTGTAACTCGCCAAATGAACGCGAGTATGAGCATTGACATCGGCTTCGCTCAGATCAGAGCCCGGCCGTTTGACGATAACGGCGTGTACGAGTTCTCCCCATTCCTCGCTCGGTATTCCAAAAACTGCGGCTTCGTAGATGTCAGGATGATTTTCAAGCACCGACTCAATTTCAGCAGGATACACATTCATTCCGCCTGAGATAATCATGTCTTTCTTGCGGTCACAAATATAGATGTACCCTTCGTCGTCTCGGTATGCGATGTCTCCGACAGTTTGATACCCATCTCTTTGATCTGCCGTGTATTTGTCGTGTTGCTTGTAATAATCTGCAAAGACAGATGGGCTTTTGACGAATAACTCCCCTGGATTATCGGGCCCACATCCGGTGACTTCGTTACCGTCATCATCAAACAATTTAATCTCCACCATTGGTGATGGTTTTCCGCACGATCCTGGCTTTCGGAGTTGATCCTCTGGACGAAGAACGCAATTCACTCCAAGTTCTGTGCTGCCGTACACCTCAAATAACGATTCTTCCGGAAAATCCGCTAAATACATTTTCTTGAGTGTGAAACTCCAAGGCGCTGCATTGGCAATCATCACTCGCATCGAAGTGCGATCAAACTGTGATTTTATTTCGGGTTCGAGGTTGCAGATCATCCGTATCGGAGTTGGCGCACTAAAAGTTGACGTGGCTCGATACGTGTCGACCAATCTCAGCCAGTCTACGGGATCAAACTTGCGCTGTAAAACAACAGTCTGTCCCATCGCTTGTGCGGTAGCCATGAATCCGCCAGGGCCACTGTGATACAGCGGGCCTGTCGTGATGTAAATATCCTCTGTCGTGTATCCGATATGAGCAAGCAGTGCTGCACCTTGCTCTGGAGAACCCGGCGACGTTCGTAAGGCGCCTTTTGGTTTGCCGGTCGTTCCGGATGTGTAGATCATTGTGCCTCCGGGCTCGCGATCGAGCGGCACAAGAGGTTCCTGGTCCGAGGCTGCACTCATCAACTCATCGGCGGAATCCATCTCGCTTGGAGCAACACCGTCATACACGAGTATCAGGTTTACCTTCGGAAGTTGATTGCGAATTCGCTCAAAGAGTTTCGCGTATTCGGCATCGACATACACGACCGTCGCATCACTGTGGTCAGTAACGTACGCTGCCTCGTCGTCAGATAATCGATAATTCAACGGAACAGCTGTCACTCCAAGTTTTCGTGCAGCATTTGCCATAATCACAATGCCGATTGAGTTTGGCCCACACCACACCATTTTTGTTCCGGGCTCGACGTCTTCTGATGCAAGCAATACATTGGCAAGCTTGTTGACCTGAACGTTGAGCTCTGACCATGTCAGTGATCGAGTCTCTCTATCGGGCCTGTCCTCAATCACGGCCATCTTGTGTGGCTGAGTCTGGGCGTAGGTCGTGAGGAAGTCAGGCATAGGTCTATTTATTATCAGATTTTTGACCCCCCAATTTTCAGAGGTCGCGATTTCTGCGCACTTGTCGATTCATGACAGACTTGCCACATGACAACACGAAGCATCAACGGAACAGCAGGCCTTCAAGAACTCATCGGGCAACATCTCGGATACTCCGATTACATGACTGTGACGCAAGAACAAGTCAATACATTTGCTG
>Ga0209596_1004316_pt1 | contig 10886 bp, 9 predicted proteins | sample M_130807_MF_Meta_FD_187314 | JGI IMG/M metagenome (GOLD analysis project Ga0209596, IMG submission 187314) | Freshwater microbial communities from Lake Montjoie, Canada to study carbon cycling - M_130807_MF_MetaG (SPAdes) (version 2) | ecosystem: Environmental > Aquatic > Freshwater > Lake...
AATACCCGTGCATGACCCCAACATGGGAACCAACCAATGATACTCCCAACAGCTGGAGCCTGGTGGGATCCCATCCAAAGGGGACATCAGCCACCACAAAACGCTGTGGGTTGTTCTCTGCAGATACCATGAGCTGTACTTCGATGATATCATCTATGGCTGTAGCCTGTTGTGGGGCTACCAGCGTAAGATTCAACTTAGCAGTTGGATCGTTTTGAGCTGAAGCCATGCTTGTCAAGCATACCAAGAAGATAAAGAATGATTTAATGTAGTGTTGCAGCTCCATATAATTTCCTTTTTTTTGATATTGATGATCGCTATATCTAGTATATTATATATATAGATTAACAATACCTTCAGAAAAATATCTGTAACCGCCCTTAACTGCTTGAAGTTCAAAACAAGTCCAAGTCTACTGGAACCGCCAACTCCACCAACTTGTCAAACTCGTTCGTTGACATAGCCTTGTCATCAACGAATAAATCATAGTCAAGTTTTCCAGTCACTACCTCATGATGTTTTATGCCGAATGTTTCAGCCTGATCTTTTGTAAGCTGACTGTAATCTATGCCACTTCTAGTCCCCCTTGCGGTATATAGAATTATGTAATGGCCTCTATCGTATAACTTGTTTACATAATCTATCCTGCCCTGTATGGGTGTACTGCCTTCATAGTTCCTGCCTTCTGTATAAAGCAAGGTATTATCAACATCGAATGCATACCTCATGATTGACTGTCGCCTTTCTCAACTCTATAACTATCCTCATCCCTATGGGGTGTAGAAACCTCAAATATCTCTGAATCTTCTATAGCCTGTAATTGATGAGGAACACCTGGACATAATCTTACAACATCCCCAACCTTTAGGTTCATATGGTTTTTCTGCGCGTTAGAAGTGTCTATATAGGAAAGCATAAGACTTCCCTTTGCGACATACCATGCCTCGTCCTTGTCCATATGAAAATGCATGCTGAATTTCTTACCAGCATCTATGCACAGGATCTTGCCACAGTACATATCATTATTTACTATGACTATCTCCTTGCCCCATTTTTTTATAACATTTTCACACTTAGAAATATTCAATTTCATTATATAGTTCTTTCACCATCATTAAGATGATTCATATATCTAGACACGCCATCAGATACATTGGTAAAATCTTCTATCCATCCTCTTGCAAGGATAGCCGATGGATCAGCCTTCGTGCTGACTTGATACTGATCTTTTATCTGATCTGGAATATCTATATATTCTTTTTTGCAATTTACATATCTTAAGAATTCTTCAGATAGCATTTCAAAACTAGACTGGCAACCAGTTCCGAGGTCATACACTCCAGGATTGTATCTTGCATGGCAATTTGCCATTACCTTGCAAACATCCTCCACATAGATAAAATCCCTCAGGTACTCACTTGATTTTTTAAAAAGGCTTATATGCCCATTTTTTCTTGATTCCCTATTCCATCTAAATATAACAGACGCCATATCGCCTTTATGATATTCATTAGGTCCATATACGTTGAATATTCTAAAGCAGCACGCCAAATCACCAAGCAATCTCTCGCATTCCACCTTGGATTCAGCATATAGATTCAAAGGACCATTGCCATTTCCATAAACAGCAGCTGAGGATGCAAAAACAACAGGAATTCCATTGGAGATGGCGCACTCCCTGACGCGCTCGGTGTATTCAACATTATACTTTCTTATCTTATCTGCATCTCTTTCCATAGTATTGGATATTGCTCCCAAGTGATATATAAAATCAATTTTATTGTCTCCAAATATGCCGTCTGCATCGAATTTTATAGATCTTACTTGCTTGAACTTCTTGTTCTGTAAATAGGCATATCTTGCATGATATGCAAAACCAAGTCTATCATCTATCTCAAAATCATCAACAAGCATTATATCATCGATACCTTTCTTGTTGAGTTCTCCAACAAGAACGCTTGCTATAAAACCACATGCTCCAGTAACGACTACCATTTTACTCCCTCTATGCGTTGCCGCATCTCATTCTTTGTATAATCTTAGTCGTTGAATACTCGTGCATTCTATTGAAAATTACTATTTTTGTCTCTTCCAAGACACCATCATTTTTTCTGATATATTCCTCATCCCAATCAGAACCCTTCACTAGAAAATCTGGCTTCACAGTTGTATGTATTGCCCTAAGTTCATCATCAGTGGAAAAAACCAATACACTATCTACATACCTAAAAGCCTCAAGAACCTTTTTTCTCTCATCCTGACTGTTTACTGGTCTGTCGTGACCTTTGTTTGCTTTTACTCTGCTATCGGAATCTATCGCAACCACTACACTTCCAAAAGTGCTGGCAAATTTAAGCAATTCAATATGACCAATATGTATAATATCAAAAACGCCATTTGCAAGCACTATCATAATTTGATCAAATCTCCTATGCATGTGACGCCCCTGTGTCTCACGGCCTCCGATGCGCCCTTATTAGCCAAGCGTATAGATGAAGCTATGTCCTTGCTCTTGGCATACTCACAAACAAGACAAGCCATAAAGGTGTCTCCTGCTCCAGATACATCCATGACATCAACCCTGTCTACTCCATAATGCTTTCCATTATATACGCATCCATCGCTTCCTTTTGTAACAATTATCTTTTCCTGCATGCAGTCATCCATACTTGCCTTAGACCTTGAATATTCATTATTGTTTATCTTTATAAATGCAGCTTTTCTACACCATCTTCCTATTACTTTCTTTGTGTCTAGAAATACAAGCGGATGATTATTGCATATCTGCTCTATGTCTTCCTCAAGCAAATATCCCTTATCATAATCTGAGATAACTATTATGTCATATCTGTAATCTATCTCTTTTATATCTGCTCTTTTTATTATACTATTAGAGTCTACGCGCAGAAACATATGATTGCTTCTTGCGTGCATGTATCTTGTCTTTGTGTAATCAAACCAATTACTATTTGTCTTTATTTCGCACATGGCACCAAGAGACTTAATGTTTCTCTGAACATTTTTAGCCATGCCCGGATTGTCTTTCTGATCTATGACGTTGAGGACAGGCACAGGAACATCTGGACACAGTCTATCGCTTTCGCAATAGACGAACACATCACGACAACTGTCTCCTATGACTAGTATTTTACTCATGGTCTAGAAAAGGCTACATTATGACTATCCGTTGTTTTAATAGCGTTTTTAAGGTAGCCATGTGAATAGAGCCAGTTGAATGTTCTTTCTAGTTTTTCACCTTGTTTAAATGGTCCGTCTGAATGGACTGTCTCAAAAAATACATTCTTTATGTTTAATTTACTGAAGTCGGTAAAAAGGATTATATCGCAATCATACCCTTCTGCGTCAATATAAAGCCATTCTACTTCTTTATCATGCCAGCCATGCTTTTTTAGCAAGTTTTCCAGAGTCATGCACTTTACTTTTTTTGTAGTTATATCTTCTTTTTTATTTTTGTGACTAAAAACATGATCAATAGATATAGAACTATGAGATGAGTCTACACCCTCTATGTTATTAAAATGCATTTCTATTTCACCATCAAATGTGGCCACTGCACACTCTTCAAACTCACAGTCTTCAATGTACTCATAGTTTTTCTTCAGTATATCTATTAAATATGGATTTGGCTCTACAAATATAGATTGATATTTTCCACACTTCACTATCTCATGAACATGATCGTGACCATTATTCGCACCTATCTGGATAATCTTACTTTTTTCTTCGGAATCATCATACACTATAGCGCTATTTGAGTTACCCCAAGGACCTACTATTAGATTTGATATGTGCATAGGAAAAAAACGGTGGTCAAGAGAATTTATTAATTTCCATCTTTCGTGTATATCTTCATGACCTCCATACCAATGATCTTTAAAGATTACATCTTTTTCAAAGTAATAGTTGAAGTGCTTAAAAACAGGAGTCAACATTGTGGGGTCTACTCCCATCAATCCCTCAAGAACTGGAGGCTCATGACAAACAAACCTCTCACCCTCCCATTTCCACAATCTAGTATAGCCGTAAGTCCTGGCCTCACCCCAGTCTCCTATGGCACGTAACTTTTTGCCTATAAAACAAATGGATCTAAAGCAGGCTGCTTTGGCTCCTATTTTTTGCAACTCAGATTCAGCCTGATCCATTTGATAAGCGTCCCACTGCTCATCTATGTCTATTTCCCACAACCAGCATTTTTTTGCTATCTTATTAACTTCTTCTATTGCACGATTAACTTGATGATCTTTAGACTGCCAAAAACCATTTGAAATAACAAGATGCAGTTTTTCTGTTTTTTTTGATATATCCAACAAGAATTCCCTGGTGCCGTCAATGCTGCCTCCATTTTTGTGGAATTCTTTAGGAAATTCATTGCACCATTTTGTGCTTCCATTTGAAAGAGAAGCACCCTCTACAACTACCCATTTATCACATGAACCTAATATCTTTAAATACTGCTCGTTGTGCATCAAATGATGCATGCCATTATGAATAATTGAAAATGCTATTCTCATTTATGTATTATCAGCAATAAATAAGTCTATTTGATCGTGAGAAGATAAAGCAAGTATTTCAGCCCTCTTCTGCCTATAAACCGATATCGCAGATTGAACGAAAACGAAATCAGAATTATTACCTTGAAATTCTTTTATAAGTTCTGCATGAACTATGTGATATGATTCCTGATTAAGAGAGCCTAGGATTTGATCCTTCCTGTCCTCAATGCTAAGATCTATAACAGACCACAATATCTCTGCTGGATTTTTTGTAAGATCAAAAGAATGGGAACCTATTATTTGTCTTCCAACGACAAGAACAGGCTCTATCTCAATAGCTACTCTCCAATCTCCTACATGATTTTCTGGAAGGTAGTCTAAGCACTCTATGACTTGATCATTCTCAACTCTTATATGTTTTGACATAATTTACACCTCAAATTTCCTAAGTTTTTTCTTCAACAGTCCCCGAACCACAAGAGTACAACCTAATTAAGCAATTAGGTTTTCATAAATCTTTTTCCATCTAGATTTCTTTTTTATAGAACCGTACTGCTCTTCTAGCGCATATTCCAATTTGTTAATTGGATTTTTCCAGCATCCGAATTTTTTCTGCCTAAAAAGTTTTACAGAGTTATAATATGGAGTTTTATCACCTGGCGCTGACCACAAGTAATAATGTAGCACTGGCAATATTATCCATGTAGGCACACCCATGGCTCCTGAAAGATGAGCTATGCTAGTACATGAAGATACTACTAAATCACATCCAGATATGGCATCTCTGGTTTGGTCCCAATTATTCAAAGGAATTTTCTTAATAAAGTCAGGACAGTCCTCCTCACCCTCATCCCTCTGCAGGCATACAAAATCGGCATCGATGTTTTTTAGCGCATCGTAAAATGGCTTCAGAGGGAATCTCCTGTTCTGCTCGTGCTCAAATTTGGGATTGCCCTGCCACCTCACGCCTATGACAGGCCTTTTATTATTGCTTTTATTTGTTTTTGGAATATATGGATCACCATTTATATCCTTATACTCGTATCTCAAAGGTATGAGTATTGACATCGATGGAAACCAAAAGTTATGATATACTCCCCCAGCAGCAGCATGCTCTATTATCATCTTTACGCCTACGCAGCATCTGACCAAAGGAAAAAGTTCTGCAGAGCAAGCGACTATAACATCGCATCCTCTCTGGTTTATATCTTTTATGTATCTTAGCGCATGTATCTGATCGCCCAGGCCGCCCTCTAAATAGTACAATAAAGTACCCATACTTTTCCCATCCCACATAGGAGTAGGAACTGAAGGTCGAGGATTGCCAAAGCAATTCTCCAATCTTCCACGAGATAAAAAATCCATACCTAATTGCAACTTGTCTTGACTAAGAGCGTACCAACCCATATTGAATGCTATTTTGTTGCAATTTTTATTCTCATTATATGCTTCCATGAGGACTTTATACGATTTATTAAAATGACCATGCATAGCCAGTTCAACTGAAAAATCTATTTTCTTTTTCTTATACTCCTTGGTTTCTCCAACCCAAAACTTGGGCTGATCAAATTCATCGAAATTATGCAAGAGCATTTTTTTTGCACTATCTTTATGTTGATATTGCAACTTTGGCGATATGGAATGAAGTCCAGGAATTCCCCATGCTTTTAAATCATTTTCTGCAACAAAATCATTGTCTATATTGTTAAAATCATATTCAAAGTTATCCAGACTTAAAAAGTCATGTATTTTTTTCATTTCCATTTTTGGGTTGTCAACAAGACTTTCATATTCTATAAACAAAATATTATCTGGATATTTGTCGAAGCCCATTTTTAATTCTGCGTAAGAACTTTTTAGATGATTTATTAATTGAGAATTTTTTAGGAAGTAATCTAGATCAACAGGCTTGGCCAGTCTTACAAATGAAGCAGCGCAATCAGCAGTACCTCTAACAGTTGCTATTATCTTAGGACTATATCCCAAGACATTTGACATAGTATCTATCAAAACAGGATTTACCCATCCTCTGTTTTTATCTATAATTATTTCTTTCTCAACACTAGCATACTTGCCATCCATAATTGACTTTAAAATTCTATAAATTTCTTTTTTAGATGAATTTTGAGCCAATGTTGATGGAGAATTTTCCCAGCTGCTACAAGCTGAACCCATTATTTCTATCAAGCCACTTGTGGCTGTAGAATGTATTTTTTTGTTCTGATTTAAAATAGCTGATAAAACAGTAGAACCGCTTCTGGGCAATCCAGCCAAAAAATAGTATTTCTTGCTCATGTGACTCATGCTTATTTATCGGTTTATGGTGGCGGGAAAACCTCCTTTTTTAGGGGAGGGGTAGTTCATCGGCTCATACAGTTTTGGTTGCATGAGCGGTGTAACCAGCTATGGATATTTTTTGCCAATCCGTAGCAGCTCCTATTTGAACAGGAGACGAGAGATTATTAGCAAGCGTGGTGACATTACCATAATTATTTCTTCCACAACCCCACATTTCGCTACTGGTATTCGAGAACATTGAATGAAATTTTGACAAAGATACTGAAGACCAATTGGTTGCAGATCCTATTTGTACTGGGGAAGATATTGTCACACCTCCTCCAAGAACTCCATAGTTAGCAGCACCCCAGCTCCACAAAGTTCCGTTAGTTTTTATGGCTAAAGTATGTGTATATCCACAAACAATTTTTGACCAATCTGTTCCAGATCCTATTTGCACTGGAGAAGATCTGGAAGTAATGTCTCGTAGCCCCAACTGACCCACCGTGTTTATCCCCCAAGACCATAATGTATTATCTGAAGATTTAAATGCGACAGTGTGCCCATACGCGCCCGATACCTTACCCCAAGATGTACCAGTTCCCACTTGAACTGGAGAAGATCTAACAGTTGTATCCCTTAGACCCAATTGTCCGTAAGCGTTCCTTCCGAAAGCCCATAAGGTTCCAGTATTTTTTAAGGCCATGCTGTGATAGCGTCCGCAAGAAGCATCAGACCAATCAGTGCTTGTACCAACTTGGACTGGAGAAGATCTAGTAATCAAATCTCCCAAACCCAACGAGCCGGCTTCGGTTCCGACATTCCTTCCCCAACTCCATAAAGTTCCATCTGTTTTTACAGCTACCGTGTGCAGCAGTCCACTTGAAACTTTAGACCAGTTGGACAAAGTTCCAACTTGAACAGGTGAGCTCCTACCTGTGGCACTACTATTCCCCAATGCGCCGAAGCCCCCATAACCCCAAGTCCATAAAGTATTGCCTGTTTTTATGGCTGCTGATGTATATGCTCCACATTCAATAGACGACCAATCAGTTGATACGCCTATCTGCACAGGAGATGACCTGGTCACAGCGGTGCCATCTCCAATTTGTCCAAAATTATTTCTTCCCCAACCCCATAAAGTTCCATCCGTTTTCAATGCTAGAGAGAAAAATTCTCCCACTGCAACATTGGACCAAGTTGTTAACGATCCGACTTGCAAAGGAGAAAATGCAAATCCTGTACTGTTGTTTATTCCCAATTGACCATAAGGATTCTCACCGCATGCCCATAAGGTTCCATCTGTCTTTACTATTAAGGTATGTCCTCTTCTTGGACTTGCTCCGCCAGTCACTTTGCTTGTAGCTACTTTAGACCAACTTGCGCTTCCCACTTGGACGGGAGATGAAATTTGTATCACATATGATTTGTTATTACCTATTTCTCCATATGTATTTCTTCCCCAGCCCCATAAAGTTCCGTCTGTTTTGACCGCCATTGTGTGATATCCACCACATTGTGCCTGAGCCCAGTCTGAACCAGAACCGATTTGCACTGGAGATGAGCGAACTACATTATTGGACTGACCTAATTGATAAAAGTTATCTCTTCCCCATGAGAATATATTATTACTTGTATTGATTGCTACAGTATGTTCTCTACCCACAGAAACCTTTGACCAAGTCGTACTGGTACCCACCTGAGTGGGCGATGATCGAACTGTCGCATTTCCTACCCCTAATTGACCGTACACGTTTCGACCCCAAGACCAAAGTGTTCCTGTGGTTTTTACTGCTGCAACATGATATCTGAAGGATGCAACTGAAGACCAATCAGTTGATGAACCTATCTGCACAGGAGAAGAAACAGTAGTGCTACTGCCTATTCCCAGTTGTCCATAATTATTGCGTCCCCAAGACCACATAGTTCCAGTCGTTTTTATACCTACAGTACAATTATATCCAGTGGATTGAGAAGACCAGTCTGATGTGGAAAAGACTTGTACAGGGCTACTTATTGTCCGATTATACATCGTACCATCACCCTTAATATTATTATCGACTCTTCCCCATAAGAATATAGAATTATCTGTTCTTTTGCCTATTGCGGTGGAGGTATTAGCGTAGACCTTAGACCATGTCGTACTTGAAAAAGACTGAGTTGGAGAAAGTGAACTAGCTGTACTGCCATTTCCTCTTTGACCAGATATACCTACACCCCAAGACCACATCGTTCCATCCGTTTTTATTGCTAAAATAGAGTACTTATTGGTAGCAATACTTGACCAATTCGTCAGTGCTCCAACCTGTACAGGAGAAGATCTACTAGTCGTATTTCCATGACCTAGCTCACCATTATAATTTGTGCCCCAAGACCAAAGTGTTCCTGTGGTTTTTATTGCAAAAGTACTTGGCTGACCTGCAAAATTTCTAGTGTGAACAAAAGCCCAATCTGTGGCTGTACCCACTTGAACAGGAGAAGATCTAGAAGTTGTATCGCCCAGCCCTAACTGACCTGTATTATTCCAGCCCCAAGCCCAAAGTGTCCCATCAGTCTTCAAAGCCAATGCATTATATGTATTACCGCTTACTTGAGTCCAAGTGGTTCCTGACCCAACCTGCACTGGAGAAGATATAGTAGTTGTATTACCTAGACCCAGTAGACCGTAAGGGTTTTGACCCCAAGCCCATAATGTTTTATTATATTTTATTGCAAAGGTTGCAAACCTGCCTGAGGAAACATTATTCCAATCCGTAGAAGTTCCCACTTGAACTGGAGAAGATCTACTAACTGCATCACTTAGACCTAGTTTTCCATAAAGATTGTTACCCCAAGCCCATAAAGTTCTGTTTTCTTTTATGGCAAAAGTAGAAATATTAGCGACTGTATAATTAATACTTGAACTTATAACAGCCCATTTTGTACTTCCAACCTGAACTGGGGATGATTTATTTACTACAGTGGAATCACCAATTTGACCAGTGTTATTACTGCCCCATGCATATAGATAATAGCCAACAAGATTGGGAACAACCGCTGCGGCCTTAGAGGCTAACGCTACTATTTTAGTTATTAGTCCGCCAAACATATATATTTATTTCGTATACACAGATCCATCGTGCATTACAATATAAAATATATTTACATCTACATCTGATATGTCCTCTATCACATATCAGATATTAATTTTAGAAGTTCTGACCACCAGCGAAGGCAAGCCATGTAGTGCCACCATCAGTGGTTACTAAACTGAACACGTCTTTCTTGCCGTTTGTGCTGGTCAGAGTGGGACTCGTTCCAGCTGGCCACAGAACGGCAGCGCCCCATGTCACGGTCCTTGCCGTTCCATCCGCAGTAAGTATCAGGGTGAAGCCTATAGACCTGCTCGCCGTGGCTGGAGTATTGCTTATTGTCAATGTCGTTACGTTTGCATTAAGACTAACTGTAAATACCTGTGCAGCGGAAAGGTCAAGAGTAAGTGTTCCTGCCGATATCGCAGGAGCACTCGTGGTCTCATTATAAAACTTAAGCGTTGCCTCTTGAATGGTGTTGCGGTTTACATCTATTGCGCCTGTGCCACCTGTTGGACCTAAATTTATGGTTGTTGCTGCACCACCCAGGTTGATGGTGGTTGCAGTCGTGTTGAATAGGTTCTGAGTCGTCGCGTTGCCGACAAGCGTTCCGCCACGAACCGTGGTCGTGGCTGTCGTCGCATCACCCATGGTGATGGCCGTCGCTGCACCGCCCAGGTTCAATGTGGTGGCGGTCGTGTTGAAAAGGTTCTGGGTGGTCAGGTTGCCGACCAGGGTTCCGCCACGAACCGTGGTTGTGGCGGTGGTTGCGTCGCCCATGGTGATGGCGGTGGCTGCACCGCCAAGATTCAGGGTGAGTGCGTTTGAGTTGAACACCGTGGCAGTTCCAGCGCCAGAGGTGGTGATGTCTGAGCCGTTGACGGCAAGGTCGCCAGTGACAACGGTGTTGGCGTTGTTTATTGTGGTTGTACCCGTCGCTGCGCCCAGTGAGACCGTCGTGGCTGCACCGCCAAGGTTCAGTGTGGTTGCAGTCGTGTTGAACAGGTTCTGAGTCGCCGTGTTA
>Ga0209596_1004317_pt1 | contig 10886 bp, 10 predicted proteins | sample M_130807_MF_Meta_FD_187314 | JGI IMG/M metagenome (GOLD analysis project Ga0209596, IMG submission 187314) | Freshwater microbial communities from Lake Montjoie, Canada to study carbon cycling - M_130807_MF_MetaG (SPAdes) (version 2) | ecosystem: Environmental > Aquatic > Freshwater > Lake...
CACTTGTAAATGTGCTGGTGTTTCTTTGTCACGGTCAGCTATTTTTGCTTTTCTAGCATTTCCAAGAGCACCTTCCACGCTTTTAGACTGTTCTGCTTGTGCGCGGTCACGAGAAAGAACATCTTCAAAACTTCCAGGCGCATTTTTATCCGGAGTTCCTATACCAAACATCCCCTTGAAGCTGGCACCTATTGCTGTTTTAGCTGCCTTCAACGAACTTCCCCCAGCTTCTTTTTTAGATTGCTGAGTTATTCCGAACATTGCGGGTATAAGTTCTTTAAATGAGGTTGGGCCTGATGGTAGTCTGCCCTCTGTTGACTTTCCGAATGCCGCCGCGCCTTCGGTTTTGAGACCTTCAATCGCTTCTATTAATTCTTTTTGTTTTTTCGGATCATTTGTTTTTTTTAGTTGTTCATCAAGATGAAGAATAGCAGCTGACATCTTCTTCATTACGTCGCTGTTTTGTTTTTCTACACCTTGTAACGATGTAGGTATTTCTTTTAAGCTGTCTAAAATATCATGAAAGACATTTTCTGTGGATTCATTCATTTTATCCAAGGTAACAGCAATAGTGGCAATGGTAGTCGCTGTTGCCATATTCCCGGCTGCTTCTTTTTCAGAGTCAATTGGGCTATTGCTTATTGTTCCTCTAATGTTGCCAGCCATTTGGGACTTGGTTCGTTTTGTAGCCATGTTTTTACCTAGTTTTGTTCATTGTTTTTCTTTTCCAGATATTGTAACAACATTGAAATGTAAATCTCTCTTTCCCATGGCATCATATTTTCAATTTCTGTTAGTGAATATTTGTGTATTTGCATCAACAAGAAATTGGTTTTATAAAAATTCACCATCGTATCATGAGAAAGAGTTACTCGAAAAAATTTGTTATGCTGTCTATTATTAACGTGTTAGGTTTTTCACAACCACCACAGATGAATTCAATCTTCTTATTTAATATTGGCATGTGAATAAAGAATTCTTCAAATTTTTCAAATTGGTCCGGGGTAAGATTGTCAATGAATGTGCGAACCTCATTATATGTTTCTTTTGTATTCACAAACATTTCATCGTCCGTGTATATTTTTGAAATACATTCAACAATGACATCATAGACTGCATTATCGCCCGGTGTATCAAATAATGAAATATAATGTTGTATTTTAGGATATGATAATTCAACTTTGACTGCATTATCAATTTCAAGTATTTTATTTGTTTTTGTGGTTGTACTTAATGTAAAATCAGCGATGGAAATATTACTAAGATGTTTATGCCCACAAATCCCACATATTAAATATAAATCAATTTCTTCACCTACAGACTTTCCACGAATCTGTAAGAATGCATATTGCACATCAGCTAAACAATAATCATCAACTTTCAATTTATCAAACGTGCAATTTTCGACAATATCAACGATGGCACCAATAGATGCTCCTATGGTTTCAGTTTCTTTTGCCAACAGTAAAAGTTTTTCTTCTTTCACTAAAAATGGTCGAAAATCAATGGTCTCACCAGACACGGGAAGTGTCATGGTAAATGTGGGGACCTTCACTACAGGTATATTCATGGTGTTCTCCTAAAATAATATGATGTTAACCGCGCTTTCCAATTCGCAATGCTGATGCCTTTAAATCTTTTCCTAAACTCTGAAGCGATGTTCCTTGGGGTATTTTATCTGTATATTTCTTACCAAACTTTGATAATGCATCAGTTGCTGACTTAGCTACGCCCGTGCCAAGTTTTCCTTCAGGGTCTAATGAATCGAATGATGATGTCCAATACTTATATGAAAATGTCACCGACATTTTATGAACACCGGCTCCCCCATAGCTAAGTGGCATAACATTGATTGCTGTAGGGAAACAATCCACGAGTTGTATATGAAATGCTATTGTTTCAGTATCACGAAATGCTTCGAGAATAGGATTTAGTACTGGGCCTAAAAGTCCAGTGACTTTGGATTTTACAGCATTTGTGACATTATCGATTTTACGTTTGCCCGCAGACAACAGTTTATCAAGAACAATCCCTGTTCCAATGTTTCCTACTGCACTTAACCCAGAATTTGAAAGTATTGATGACGCGGCAGCTTTTATTCCAAAGTCGGAACTTGTAGGACTTAAATTCAGTAGTGCCTCACCCGGAATACCTGCAGGCACCAACGCATATAATCCAATACGCTTAACATAATCAGAATAAAACCCCACCTCGTTTCCTTCCATTCTGCTGCTAACACATGTTGTCATCCATTCTTCCATTGCTTGTCTTGCCGTCCAGCTAGTGTCAATAATAAATGACAGTGTAATGCTATTTCCCCCGTAATCGACCGTTGATGCACGATATTCATCCATACCGTTAATTCGTAGAGTTCTGACTGCTATATTCTTGCCCGGCAATGATGCCTCATCACATAACAATGTCAAGTCACGGTCCAACCCAGAAATCTGTACGAAAAATCTCTCTTGTCGCGCCAATCCTTTTGTTTTAACAAACGATATGAATTGCTCAAGTGTTGGTACACTAGGAAGAGCAGTAACCGTAACAGCAGATAGTGGTTGTGCTTGACCCTGACCAGCCATACCTGGGAATAATTGTTTTCCGATTGACGCTATGTTGAAGCCTGGCATTATATTTTGCTCCGTGACTCGTCCCAGACGGTATTATGAGTTTTTTTCTTGAAATTGTCCAAAGGTAACATTATACTTTTTCTCCAATCAGCAGGATTGATTTTCATCATACGAGATTTCACATGTGCGTACAAATAATGTTTCACACAGGCATGAACTCCGGGAAATCGTGAGGCGTTATCTAATAATTTCCATGTTAATTGAAATCGGGTAGTTGCTGTCATCGTGTCATCTGTTATCACCTTAAACATTCTCTCATATAATCTCATGCGAAGCATGGGCGAAAGATAATGAAAATTCAACCCATAGAATCCCCCTGTTACTTTCCTAAATGGCACCACCAAGGGAACGACATCATAATATGGGAGTGTTTCTTCCATCTTGGGCTTATACATGAACAGATACATGTCACCGATTCGTACCGTGGTTACAAACACCCCGATATCACTTCTCATTGCCTTTTGGGGAGTGATGGTTGTCATCCCCATTTTGCGTATCATATCCTGATACCACCGAAATGAACTTGTCGGTGTCTCGGTGCTTCGAATAGAATCAAATGGATTTATAGTTGGCATATATATTGGTATGAGTTACTCCGATTAGTATTTATAGAGGATTACTTATACCTTCCTAAATCTCGTTCAGTTATTATCATGAATTCCCAGTTTTGGGCGGCCGCAAACTTGCGGGCAGCGTCCCATTTAGCGGTGTTGACGCCCCATTGTTTTACTTCTGAAATGAACCCCCGTGTCTTTCTTTTCGGGATTTCTGGAGGAAGTGTATATTTGTAGGGCTTCACTTCTATGAGATATTTCTTAATCTTGTTCTCGGTTGTTTTCACTTCAATGAAAAAATCAACAAAATACCGATGAATATGCCCATCAACAGGACTCACATAGGGAACAACAATTTCTTCACTGGCCCAATGTAAAATGGAGGTGTTTACATCACACCATTTCATGAACTGTGCCTCGTAGGAACTTCGGTATATAATGTTCCCGGAATTACCAATGTATTTTTCTGGGTTTTTAGGAACAAACCGTCCCTTGTAACTGTCTTTCGTGTAGGTCATATAAATATTGTATAGGTCATTTCTCTTACGGATAAACTATTTATGGCTGAATCAAATACTTCCGGAGCAGGGGCAGGCAGCACCCTTCCAGGATATAAAAATAGTGCGAATGTTCGCAGCGAGGGGTTGAACGTATACCGGTATCCCACTGATGTCGGCAGCAATGAATACCCCAATTACATCATGTTTAATATTGTCAAGCGCGAGGGCGATATTGGAAACACCGAACGGATAGGTGATGCTAAGGCATCAAACGCATTATACGGTATAGCACCCGAAACCTCAAAACAGAATCGGTCTGACCTTAACACGGGGTTGGCAGGCGTTGTTGGTACCATAGCTGCTGCGGTAGGTGGGTTTGAAGCTGGGAGCGATATGGCAAAAGACGCAGGAAAATTTATTGCTGACAAGATTCCCGCGGGCGGCGCACTTGTAAAAGCAGAAGCAACAGTTGCAGGAAACGTTGCTGGCGTGGTCGTGGGAGCAGCTGCAGGTATTACTGTGGGGGCTATTTCCCAGAAACGTGACCGAGTAACGTTAAAAACAACCATTGCATTACATCTTAACAATAAACCCTCGGTCAGTTATAAAGCTCAATGGGCAGACAGAGAATTGGGAATCATCGGGGGAGCTGGGCAAGTATTTGGAAAAATGAAAGATGCTGTGTCAGGAAGAAGTGGCGTAATGGATAATGCAAAAGGACTAATGGATGCAGCGGGAGAAGCCTTTAAAGGACTAGGCGGCGCGGCTGCTACCATGGCATTGAAAAAAGTGAATGATACTCCATTAAAAGCATTCGGGGATGTGCAGAGTTTTTTTGAAGCAGGGACTGGCCAAGCTATCAATCCTTTCAAGGCACAGTTGTTTAAAAACATGGAATTTAGAACATTCTCGTTTGATTATGTATTTTTACCAAGAGATATCACAGAATACAATTCCGTACAAACCATTATCAAAACATTTAAGCGATACATGCATCCCAAGCTTGGAGATGAAAACTTTTTCCTAGGATATCCTGCGGAATTTAATATAACGTACTTTCATAAAAACGGGCCAAATCATGAAAATATTTTTAAACTTTCAAGCTGTGCATTAACTGATTTAAAGGTGGAATATGGCGGTGCCGACTTCGTGACCTTCAAGGGCACAAAGGGAGCTCCAACAGAAATTGCCATGAGTCTATCATTCTTAGAACTAGAACTTCTCACCGAAGAAAGAATTATGGATGGGTACTAATGACATATTTTTCACAATTTCCCAGAATTGCTACAACAAGTAATGGTAAAATAATTGTCATTGAAGATTTTCTTCGCCGGGTAGGAATGTCATCTTCATTCAGAAACAACGCAGTACTACTTGAAGATTATATTGTATCTGATGGTGAAACACTTGAAGCAGTAAGCAACAATGTCTATGGCACCCCGTTATATCATTGGGTTATTTTATTGGTGAATGGCTTCACTGACCATAGAACCGAGTGGCCTATTTCCAATTCTCAAATCCCTGCATTAGTTGCATTGAAATACAAGGTGATTGAAACGTTTGCTGCCACTTCTGCATATGTAGCGATTGCCACGGACATCATTACACTAGCAGAACATGATTTATTTACTGGTGATGAAGTTGTGTATAATAACGGTGGGGGAACGAGCATTGGGGGGCTGACAAGTGGGAACACCTACTATGTTGTGAAAATGACTGCCAACACCATTAAGTTGGCAACCACCCATGCCAACGCAATTGCAGGCACCCCGGTAGTGAATTTAACAGCAGTGGGCATAGGAACTTCCCATACATTCACGAAACAGGGCGATGGTGAACAAGTGCATCATTATTATGATGCATCAATTGGGTATATCGTTGACCAAGATGATTCAAATGTCAATATTAGTCCAGTAACAAATTATGAATATGAGATTCAAGTGAATGATGCTAAAAGAACGGTTAAAATATTGTCGCCAAATCTTATTCCGTTGGTGAAACAAGAGTTTAAAGCAAAAATAGGTAGATAATGGAAAACATTGAGAAAATTAAAGATGTCGGTGAAGTAATAACCGAAAACATTACCATTACCTCCAGGGGTAAGAATATTGATATTAAGTCAATGGCGATGCAAACTGTTATTTACGAAGATATTTTTAGTAACATGATGTCAGGACACACGGTCATACAAGATGCTGCAAGTTTTATTACCCAACTCCCGCTGTCAGGGATGGAAACGATAACTGTTAAATTTCGGTCACCCGGATTTGAGCGAGCTACTCTTGAAAAAACTTTTTATATTACCGCGGTAGAACATCGTTTATTGGGCGAAAAAGAACAAGCCTATGTTCTTCATTTTATTTCAACTGAAGCATTAACTGATAATGTTGCAACTATTAGTAAAAAACTTAAAGGAAAAACTGATACCATTATTACTAAAATATTTAATACATATCTAAGGCAGAAAAAAAACTTGGTTGTATTGGAAAATCATGTAAGTGATGCTGTGTTAGTTTCTCCATTTTGGTCACCCTTGAAAGTTATTAATTGGCTGTGCAATAGAAGCTACGCCAAAACCGCAAATGTGTTATTTTTTGAAGGGAATAAAAACTTTTATTTGTCCAGTATTACTAGATTAATGATGCAAAAACCATTTGGTACATATTCATATATTCCTACATCAAGTACCAATGAATATAAAGATTTGGCATCAAAATATAACAACATTACAAAAATAAGTCCTATTGATTTTATTGATGTGTTCAAGGGGCAAGATTATGGGTATTATGCAAGTAATTTAATAACACATGATATTACACTGAAAGAATACAAAGAATTTACCTGGGACCATTATACAGAAATGAATAAATTGGGAGCAGTAAACAAGCAAGTGTTTCCTAAGGATTTACCAAAAAGTTCTAATAATTATCGTTCAGTAAGAACAAAACAGTATAAGATGTTTGATGAAACACCAGACCCCTATTATGAAAGATGGGCAATGCAAAGAAACAGTTTCATGTACGAGGCACAGAATCTTCGGTTCTCTATAGAAGTTCCAGGAAGAAGTGATATAGAAGTTGGTAATACAATAGAATGTGTCATTCCTAAATCAACAGCCAAAGACAATTCAGGAAAGGCAACCTTTGATGATTATCTTGACCCGTATTTGTCTGGCAAGTATTTAATCACATCAATCAGACATTCATTTACATTAAACAAACATGAAATGATACTTGAAATTATGAAATATTCATTTAATAAATCATTGGGTTAATTATGGAAAACGTATATGGAAATAATGCGTTCTATTGGTGGGTGGGTGTTGTTGAAGATAGAAATGACCCACTGTACCTAGGACGATGCAAAGTGCGTATTGTGGGGCATCATAGTTCAGACACAGGAGAACTTCCTGTTTCCGACTTGCCCTGGGCGTTTCCTATGCAACCTATTACTTCTGCAGCAATGTCGGGCGTGGGACAAACGCCCATAGGAGTTGTTGAGGGAACCTGGGTTATTGGATTTTTTCGTGATGGCGATGATTGTCAGGAACCTGTTATGATGGGAACCATGGGAGGTATCCCCGGAAAAAAATATCAAGAAAGATTAAATAATACCACGGGTCGTGGATTTCAGGATCCTAATAAGAAATATCCTTTAACTGAATTATTAGATGAACCCGATACAAATCGTCTTGCTCGCAATCAGAGTATTGATAAAACAATTGTTCACACAAAACAAATAAACCGCACGAAAGGAGTTTCTGTTGCGTTCGGGGGAGATAGTAGTGCTAATCGCACGGGAGATTCAACCTCGAGTGGTGATGACTGGAATCAACCAGATAGTCCGTATAGTGCGCGATACCCGTATAATCATGTAACGCAAAGTGAATCTGGCCACGTTATTGAAATTGATGATACAACAAATGCAGAACGCCTACACATATATCATAGAACAGGAACGTTTGTTGAAATTGATGCTGTGGGGTCAATGGTTACTCGCGTTATTGGCAACAACTATCACATCACTGATTGTAATGGATTTATTTCTATAAAAGGAAAGGCAAATATTACTGTGGATGGTAGTTGTAATATTTTGGTGAAGAATAATTGCAATATTGAAGTAGACGGTAATTTAAAAACGCATGTTCACGGCGACTATGAGTTGAATGTTGCAGGCAAAATAGATATTGCTGCGGGCAAAGCGTTTACCGCATACACCGATAAAGATATGAGTATCCAAGCAAAAACAGGTATTTCAGCAAAGAGTGACACGACAATTGATGTTGAATCCAAGACTGTAGCAAATATCAAAGCGGGAACAAAGTTGCAAATAGGCGGTGCAATAAAAACAAGTATTAGCAGCCCAATCACCGAAGCAGCAATTGTTAAGATGAATGGGATGTCCATTGTCCCTGTGCCACCTGCACCAACGACTGGGGCAACTGTACGAGATTTGACGCCTACGAAATCTGCTTCCCCATCCGAAGAACAGGTGGATCCTGCGGAACTTAATATAAAATCTTCAGCATCAACATTTACAAAATTATATCTTGATGGTGTGACAGTAGAGAACGCAAAGGTTATAGAAGGAAATAATAAAATTATAGCAACAGAACGTGCAGCTGACCCCCCAGTTGCTCCAAAAACCCCACCACTAGCATCCCCTTCAGTGAAGGGGGCAGTACCAAGACCTGAACCTCCCGCAAGTAGAGATATGAAACTTTTAGCTCCGGAGTTCGCTCAGCGTGTTGAAAGAATTCTTGCAAGAATTCCTACTGCAATGGTAACAGAAGGATATCGTAGTGTTGCTCGGTCTGACTGGCTCTACGGATTCGGAAGAGATTACACAGAGCCCGGGCGCATGACAACTGTGTCAAATGCTAAAGGGGGTACTAGTTGGCACAACTACGGTCTAGCTGTTGATATTATTCACAAGACACTGCAGTGGGGTGCACCGGCAGATTGGTGGGAAAACCTTGGAAAAATCGCTACAGAAGAAGGATGTGAGTGGGGGGGATATTGGGCATTTAAAGATTTACCACACGTTCAGTGGAAAGGTTTGTCACGCTCCCCCACGCAGATTGCGAAAGTCGCGTTGAAGGAAGACTCTTTAAAAACATATTGGACATCTATTAGAGCTTCTGTATAAATAGTAAGTTACACACTCAGATATAACCATAATGACAATAATTTCTCCCAATAAGCTTTACAAGGATGTTGATTTTTCTTTTGCAGCACACCCGGAAACGGGTGCGCTGTTGAAAAAGATTGATGTCAACTCATTAAAGCAATCTATTAGAAGTTTGTTGTTCACTACTCCGGGCGAAAGGCTGTTTCAACCAGAGATTGGGTCGGACATTTATCGTTTGTTATTTGAACCCGTTGACCCCATTACCACGGAAACGTTACGCTACAGTATACAGCTTACATTGGAAAATTTTGAACCAAGAATTCTCGTTGATTTGATTGAGGTTGTTCCATTATATGACGAGAATTCCTATGAAATTTCAATATTTTTTACTATACGAGGTATAGCGCAACCAGCATCATTTACAACATATCTAGAGAGATTACGATAATGGCAGAAATTAACATCACTGAATTAGATTTTGCAAATATTAAAAACAACTTAAAAACATATCTTTCCGCTCAGACAGAATTTACCGACTTTGATTTTAGCGGGTCTGCATTAAATGTCATGCTTGACGTACTTGCCTATAACACACATTACAATGCTGTGTTGGCAAATTTGCAAGCCAATGAAATGTTTATTGATAGTGCCATCAAGCGCAGTTCAGTCATCTCATTGGCAAAGATGTTGGGATATACGCCGAGGTCGGTGACATCATCGAAAGCATATGTTAATTTGTCAGTGGTGCAAGATGTGATAGAAGCATCCACATTGTCTATTACGCCCAGTGTTATGTTTTCTGCTGAAATCAATGGCACAGCATACACATTCAATGTAAATGCATCTCAAACTGCCACGGTGAACAACGCTGGCAATTTCGTGTTTACCAATGTTGAATTGATTGAGGGATTACGTATAGCGAATGATTTTACAATTCGCTCTGATACCGTGTCGGGCCCCCTGGTTATTCCTGTACAAAACATTGATACCACAACGGTCACCGTTTCCGTGCAAGCATCATCATCAGATTTTACAACAACGACATTTACAAAACATACAAGTATTGCCGATGTTACCAACACCAGCAAAGCTTTTTGGTTGGAAGAAAATAGTGATGGAATGTTTCAAGTCATGTTTGGTGATGATATCATTGGTGCCAAATTAATTTCAGGAAATATCGTTACGGTGTCATATATTATATCCGCTGGATCAGCAAGTAATGGCTGCAGAAACTTCACATTGGTGGGTGACATTGATGGTGAGACACAGGTGAACATCACGATTAATACACCTGCATCAGGTGGCAACACGCGCGAATCAATAGATTCTATTCGGTATAATGCGCCAAAATTCAATGCCAACAGAAATCGTGCGGTTACATCACAAGATTATCGCACCCTCATTAAACAAAATTTTCCCAAGGCGCGTGAAGTTGCCGTATGGGGTGGTGAGGAAAACAGTCCTCCTATATATGGTAAAGTGTTCATTTCCATTGATCCAATAGTTGGAGCAGTTCTCACGAATTCAGACAAAGATTACATCACGGAAACGCTTCTTCGTCCCAGAAGTGTTATGAGCATTCAACATGAGTTTGTTGACCCTGAATATTTGTATATTGGGCTTGAAGCAGCCATTAATTATAATCCAAAATTAACTACATTGAAAAGTTCAGATATATCAGTGTTAGCTAAAGCTGAAGTTACCGATTATTTCAATACTGAACTTGGTACATTGGATACAACATTTTTTCTATCACGAGTATCGGAACGTGTCAAAGCAGTGGAACCTTCCATTGTCAGTTCATTGTTCAAGATGCGAATACAGAAACGTCTTGCAATTGTAGCCAATACAAAAACTGTGTATTCAAAAACATTGAATTTTCTCACAGCAATTAGCCCTGAAACATTTCGCAGTTCAAATTTTCAAGCGACGATAAGTGGCTTGGTATATTCTGGATTTTTACAAGATTACAGCGATGATACAACAGCAAGTGATACAGGAACTGGAAAAATATATTTCGTAAATTCTGTTACTCGCGCCACGGTGACACAGGTGGGAACAATTAATTATGC
>Ga0209596_1004320_pt1 | contig 10885 bp, 8 predicted proteins | sample M_130807_MF_Meta_FD_187314 | JGI IMG/M metagenome (GOLD analysis project Ga0209596, IMG submission 187314) | Freshwater microbial communities from Lake Montjoie, Canada to study carbon cycling - M_130807_MF_MetaG (SPAdes) (version 2) | ecosystem: Environmental > Aquatic > Freshwater > Lake...
CGCTTGATTTCATCTGCAGATGCATCTCGGGATACACCCAGAACGCCGTAATAGTCGTTGGCCATTACTGCGCATCCATCATTCGTCCGAGGTAGCGAGCAACAGCACGCACCGATGCCATGTTGGCGGCATAGTCCATTCGCGTTGGACCCACAACTGCCAGATTGCCCACTGCTTGTCCTTCGCCGCCGTAGCTCGATGTCACGATCGAAGCTGTTGAAAGTTGTTGCACATCATTTTCCGCACCAATGCGCACTGTTGGCTGCTCACTGGCTTCAACTTCACCCAATAACTTGAGCAAGACTACGTGTTCTTCGAGCGCTTCAAGGACAGGCTGAACCGTGAGTGGGAAATCGCTAGGAACTCGAGTCAGGTTTGCCGCCCCCGAAATCACGACCCGCTCTTCACGCTGACCAGCAACGGTTTCCATCAAGGAAGCAACCAGGGCAACCACTGCTGAGCGCTCGAGGGGGGCAAATTCGGCGGGTAATCCGGCGATTGCATCCGCGACATCGACCATTCGTAGGCCTTGAACGCACGCATTGATGCGCTGGCGAACCTTGGCTAGCCCGTCTTCGGACATTGGTGTCTCTAAATCCACTACTCGTTGCTCGATCCGCCCTGTACTAGCGATGACCACCACCATTACTCGGGTAGGCAGCAGCGACACCAGTTCTACGTGGCGGACAGACGATCGTGGTAGCGAGGGGTACTGCACCACGGCGACTTGGCGCGTTAGCTGTGCCAGCAATCGCACACTGCGATCGACGACCTCGTCAAGGTCAAAGGCGCCTTCAAGGAAGTTTTGAATCGCTCGACGCTCTGGAGTCGATAGCGCGCGCACTTCAGTCAACCGGTCAACGAAGAGTCGGTAGCCCTTGTCCGTCGGGATGCGCCCGGCCGACGTATGTGGTTGCGCGATGAAGCCTTCGTCTTCTAAAGCAGCCATGTCATTGCGGACGGTGGCCGAGGAGACGTTGAGGTGGTGCCGATCAACCAGAGCACGAGATCCCACGGGTTCATGCGTGGCGACGTAGTCCTCAACAATGGCGCGCAGTACGGCAAGTCGGCGATCCTCGCTCATGACCCACCTCCGGTGCTGGCACTTGTTGTCCCTGAGTGCCAACTCTAGGCGGTAGACCGACGTCGGGCGCCTCGAGCCGAGCTAGTTCGTCAGGAGTTCAACGGCTAAACGATCAGCGAGCAGGCGGCCACGCAGGGTCAGGACTGCGCGACCTGCATCAAAGGCTTGGGGGTCAAGCAGCCCCTCCGCTACGGCTTCCGCCACACGCTGTTGTCCACTGGATGACAAGGAGTCAATGACAAGCCCACTGGCTAATCGCAGTCCCAACAAGACCGCCTCGTCAACTTGTTGTACAGGGGTCAAAATTTCGCGAGCAGCCGCTGGCGAGACTCCGGCGTCAAGCGCCTTCGCATACGTGGCCGGATGTTTAACGTTCCACCAACGCACACCGCCGATGTGCGAATGAGCCCCGGGTCCAATCCCCCACCAATCCTGACTCGTCCAGTAGCCGAGATTGTGTTGACACTGCCCCCCTGGCTTAGCCCAATTCGATACCTCATACCACTGCATACCCGCAGCACTGAAAGTTTCATCTGCCATCACGTAGCGGTGCGCCATGACGTCATCGTTGGCGACAACGACATCTCCACGTGCAACCTGTGCACCTAAGGCAGTTCCATCTTCGACGATCAATGCGTACGCGCTGATGTGGTCTGGTTCGACTTCCAGTGCGGCATCAAGGGATTGCTGCCACTGCTCATCGGTTTCACCGGGAGCTCCATAAATCAAATCAACATTGACGTGCTCAAAACCGGCCTCCTTGGCCTCTTCCACCGCATGCTGTACCCGACCCGGGCTGTGTTTGCGGTCCAGGGCCTTCAGGACAGTGGTATTTGCACTTTGCATGCCAAAGGAGATGCGGTTAAAACCCGCAGCACGCAGTTGCTCAAGCCCCATGGCATCAACAGATTCAGGATTGGACTCAATACTGAGCTCGGCTCCATCAATGATCCCGAACTCGGCACGAACTACGTCAAGGAATCGAGCAAAGTCAGCGGGCGGGAGCAACGTAGGTGTGCCACCACCCACAAAGAGCATCGAAATCGGGCGCACTGCATCGCCCAATACCGATTGTGCAAGGCGCAATTCAGCGAGAGCGGTATCTAGGTACGTTGCCCGCGAAGCACCCGGACCCAATTCGTCCGCGGTGTAGGTGTTGAAGTCGCAATAGCCGCAGCGCGAGGTGCAAAACGGAACATGGAGATACAAACCGAGGTCACGAGTGCCATCAAATGCCGATGGCGGTAACGATCCATCGATGGGGACAGGTTCTCCGTCAGGCAGGGTCGAGGGCACGTCCTCAGTGTGACTCACAAAGCGCGAGGAGTCACCCTTCACGCCTACTTCTTCTGAGTTTCCTTCGTCGGATCTGCTTCGCTGGACAAGGCTGCAATGAATGCTTCTTGCGGAACCTCGACACGGCCCACCATCTTCATTCGCTTCTTACCTTCTTTTTGCTTCTCTAAGAGCTTGCGCTTACGGGTGATGTCACCGCCGTAACACTTGGACAGCACGTCCTTACGGATCGCACGAATGTTTTCGCGGGCGATCACGCGCGCACCAATGGCAGCCTGGATCGGCACCTCGAACTGCTGACGCGGAATCAAATCCTTCAGGCGGCTGGCCATCTTCAACCCGTAGGCGTAGGCCTTGTCCTTGTGTACGACCGCGCTGAATGCGTCCACGGCTTCGCCCTGCAAAAGGATGTCCACCTTGACCAAGTCGGCCACTTGCTCGCCCGTGGGCTCATAGTCCAGTGAGGCGTAGCCGCGGGTTCGTGACTTGAGCGCATCAAAGAAGTCAAAGACGATTTCAGCCAAAGGCAGTTGGTAGCGCAACTCAACGCGGTCTTCGGACAGGTAGTCCATGCCCATCAACTGACCGCGTCGGTTCTGACACAGTTCCATGATCGTTCCAACAAATTCAGAGGGCGCCAAGATCGTTGCGCGCACCACGGGCTCGTTGACCTCAGTGATTTTTCCGCTCGGAAACTCACTGGGGTTGGTGACGGTGATCTCTTTGCCATCGTCCATCACTACGCGGTACACCACGTTCGGTGCGGTAGAGATCAGGGCAAGGCCGGCTTCGCGCTCGAGACGCTCGCGCACAATTTCAAGGTGCAGCAAACCAAGGAAGCCACAACGAAATCCAAAGCCCAACGCAACGGACGTCTCGGGTTCGTACACCAGCGCCGCATCATTGAGCTGCAATTTGTCTAACGCATCGCGCAGGTCGGGGTAATCCGAACCATCGAGTGGATACAAACCGGAGAAGACCATTGGCATCGGGTCCTTGTAACCACCCAACGCAACGGTGGCGGGCTTATTCAAGGTGGTGACCGTGTCGCCGACGCGGGACTGACGAACATCCTTCACACCAGTGATCAGGTAGCCCACTTCGCCCACACCCAGGCCATCGGATGACACCGGCTCGGGCGCAATGACTCCGACTTCCAGCATTTCGTGATTGACGTGAGTGGAAAGCATCATAATTTTGTCGCGCTTGGACAAGTGCCCGTCGATGACGCGAACGTAAGTGACCACACCACGGTACGTGTCATAGACGCTGTCAAAAATCAGCGCGCGTGCCGGCGCATCGGGGTCGCCCTGAGGCGCGGGCATGGTGTTGACCACCAAATCCAGAAGTTCCGTGACGCCTTCACCGGTCTTGCCCGACACCCTGAGGACATCTTCTGGTTCGCAACCCACCAGGCGGGCTAGCTCGGCTGCATACTTTTCTGGCTGAGCGGCAGGAAGGTCAATCTTGTTCAGCACGGGAATGATGTGCAGATCATTTTCCATCGCCAAGTACAAGTTGGCCAACGTTTGCGCTTCAATTCCCTGCGCGGCATCGACCAACAAGATCGCACCTTCACACGCGGCCAATGAGCGCGAGACTTCATAGGTGAAGTCAACGTGTCCTGGTGTGTCAATCAGATTCAAGATGTGCGTGACATCTGCATGAGGTCCAGTCTTTGGAGCCCACGGCAACCGGACGGCCTGCGACTTGATAGTGATGCCGCGCTCGCGCTCGATATCCATCCGGTCCAGGTATTGCGCTCGCATGTTGCGGGCATCGACGACACCGGTGAGTTGCAGCATGCGGTCGGCCAGGGTGGATTTACCGTGGTCAATATGCGCGATGATGCAGAAGTTGCGCAGCAGCTCAGGCGGGGTGGCACTGGGCTTGGGCGCCGGTGACGCAGACACGCGAAAAGCACCTCGAGTCGGTAGGTAGGCGCTTATCGTCCCACGCCCGCCCCTGTGGGCTAGTACCCGTAGGGGCGCTGGTATCTTTTAGACCTGTACTTCCCTGTTTCTTGCGGTGGCCGAGAGGCCCCCCTTACACCTAAGGCTCTCTTCAGTGGCAAATATTAAGTCCCAGATCAAGCGCATCAAGACCAACGAGAAGGCTCGCCAGCGCAACTTGGCGGTTCGTTCCGGGTTGAAGACCTCGGTTCGTCGCTTCCGTGAGGCCTTCGCTTCTGGTGACGCCACTGCCACCAACGAGGCTCTGCTCACCGCATCGCGCCAGCTCGACAAGGCAGCCAGCAAGGGTGTTATTCACAAGAACCAGGCAGCCAACCGCAAGTCGGCTATGGCCAAAAAGGCCGCTAGCCTCTAAGACTTTCGACTTCATGAAGATGACCGGTTTGCATTCGCAAGCCGGTCTTCTTTTACGTTCGGACGCTTTACTGTTTGACGGTAGCAACCTCACATTGAATGGGAGGGCTCAGTGAACACCGCTCGTCGGCACCTACTTCTGGCCGTGATCGGCAGCGCGTTCATGCTGCTGGGGTTTGCCACTCCAGCCAGTGCCCACAGCGACCTTGAAGCCTCGACTCCGAAGGTCAATTCCAAGATTGGTACCAGTCCAACGTCGGTTTCCTTGACGTTCAACGAAGACATCGGGGCCAAGGGCAATGGGGTTCTCGTCACCGATGCCGCCGGGGAACGCTTTGACACAGGAGCCCTTGTCATCACCGGCTCAAATGCCAAGCAATCAATCAAGAAATTGAATGCACCAGGGCGCTACACCGTCAGGTATCGAATTGTCTCGGCCGATGGTCATGTCGTGAGTTCGAAGTACAGCTTCGCCTTCGCTCCTCCCTCATCCGGCACACCCTCATCAACTCCCATCGCTTCCACAACTAATCAAACGTCCACCGGAAACAGCGCGGTTGTGGTGGGTGCGATCGCCGGTGCGATAGCCGGTGGACTCACGGGTGTTTACCTCATACGCAGAAACAGAAGTAAGAGAGCCACATAAGTGAAAGCCGTCGCGCGCCTTGGAGCCGCTGCTACCGCCATTGTCGCGGTGGCCGTTGCTCTGGCGTTACTGATCGGCGGGAATGCTCCAGCGCGCGCGTACCCAGGACTTCCTGATCCTGGCTTGGGTACGGGCTGGGCGTATCCAGTAGTTCATGGGCTGAACGACTTGCTTGCTGTCCTTACCGTCGGACTGTTGCTCGCCGCGGCGTTCCTCCTTCCGCACACCAAAGGCTCCTTAGGTGTGGTCGCCATCAAGTGCGTCGTGACCGCAAGTGCAACAGCAGCACTGTGGGCCGTTGTTGCTCTGACTCAAGGAATCCTCGCGCTCTCCTACTCCTTCGGTGCGCCGATCGCACGCGTTCTTGATCCGACGGTTGTTTCAAGTTTCTTTTCTCAAACCAACGAGGGAAAAGCACTTCTGCTTCAATTCTTCGGTGCACTCATCCTGGCGTTATCGTGCTGGACGATCACTCGTGCGCAAGCTGCGACAACCGCTCTGATCGGTGCCCTTCTCGTAGTGATTCCACCAGCACTCACTGGTCACTCTGGCGCATCTGACCAACACGAAATTGCAATCTCTAGTTTGATGCTGCACATCGCCGGCATTTCCCTATGGGTTGGTGGCCTGTGCGCGTTAGTTCTAATAGCCGCCTGGGATAAGTCAGCGCTGCGACCTGCCATCTCGCGTTATTCGACCTTGGCGTTGTGGGCGTACCTCGTCGTCATCGGCAGTGGTCTAGCCAATGCGTGGATTCGTATCAGCGCGGTGTCCGACCTATGGACCACCGGTTACGGCCGATTGCTACTGATCAAGACCGGCTGCGCCATCGCTCTGGGTTGGCTGGGGTGGTACCACCGCAAACGCACCGTCCCTTCGTTAGATCAACAAGGCACACCCACAGCGTTCATCCGCTTCGCCACGATCGAAGCGGTCATCATGGTCGCCACGATTGGTGTTGGGGTTGGCCTGTCCCAAACCGCGCCGCCCGTTAATGACGCCATCGATTTGACCAAGGCCAGTGCTGCGCGCTTGGTGTTGGGCTTTGAACTCCCGCCGCCACCCACGGCATTCAGCGTTCTTGTGCAACAAGTACGCCCCGATGCGTTGTGGATCTTCGTCGCGCTCCTGCTCGGTGCTTTGTACCTACTGGGTATTCGCACACTCGCCGCTCAAGGCGACAAATGGCCGATTGGTCGAACCATTTCTTGGGTGGGTGGGTGGCTCATCATCTTGTGGTCGACGAGCGGCGGAATAGCCACCTACTCGCACGTGCTTTTTAGCGCGCACATGGTGCAGCACATGTTGCTCAGCACTGTCGCGCCCATTTTCTTGGTGTTGGGAGCTCCGGCTTCACTCGCGCTGCGGGCCTTGCCAACGGGCAGCAACGGTGCAGGGGTTCGTGAATTACTTGTCTCGGTGCTGAATTCACGCTTCATCCACTTCGTCAGCAATCCCATCGTCGCCGCCATCATTTTCGTTAGCAGTTTCTTCGGCCTGTACTTCACTCCCCTCTTCCCGGCATTGATGGCAAGCCACTGGGGTCACACGATCATGCAAGTGCACTTTGTGCTGGCTGGGTACCTGTTCTTCTGGACTCTCATTGGTATTGACCCTGGGCCCAAGCGCGCGCCGTACCCGATTCGGATCCTGGTCTTGCTGGTGCCGATGTCAATCCATGCGTTCTTTAACATCGCGATTTTGCAATCCAACGAGATCTTGGCCCAGAGCTACTTCGCTTCCATCCAGCGCACGTACCTGACCGACTTGCTGGCCGATCAGCGCGTGGGGGCAGGCATCGGCTGGGCCTTGGGCGAACTGCCTTTGCTGATGGTGATGATTACTCTCACGTTGCAGTGGTCTCGATCTGATGACCGCGATGCCAAGCGATCGGACCGTCAAGCCGATCGCGCTGAACGTGGCGGTGGTGGTCCGGACGAACTCGGGGACTACAACGCTTACCTCGCCAAGCTTGCTGATCGCGACGCGAAGAACTAACCAGCGCGACGCGCACGACCAAGCTTGATGATCATCAGTTCAATCGCATACTCGGCATCAACTGCTGCACCTTTGACATTGGCGTCGGCCTCGGCAAGTGCACGCAGAGCCCGCGCCACTGCGTCCGGAGACCAGCCCGTGAGTTGTTGACGTGCCTTACGCAGTTGCCAATCACGCAAGCCGACTTCAGCAGCAGCTTGTTCCAGGGGCATCGCACGCGGTGCGCTAGAGGCTTTGATTAAGTTGCGGAAGTTGAAGGCGAGGGCAGCGGTTATGGCAGGCCCCGTGGCTCCCCCAGCGATGGCTTGTCGTGTTGCCACCAGCGCCTTGCCGGTATCACCGGCCAAAATCGCATCAGCGATGGCAAATGCGTCAACTTCGACCCGACCGGCAAAGAATGACTCCACCGCTTGGCGATCCAGGCGACCCTTGGCAGGGTAATCCGCGGAGAGTTGACCACAGGCTGCCGCCAAAGCGCGCAAATCACGACCGGCTGCCAACACCATCACTTCGGGAACATCGGGGGTGATGGGTCTATGCAACGAGACGAATTCAGCGGCAACGAAATCGGTGTATCCCTTGCGGGTAGGAGTCTTGCAATCAGTGACGGTGGCCTTGCCCTTTTTCAAGGCATTGAGCTGGCCGCGTCCGCTATTGGCATTGCGGTGCAACAACACAAAATGCACATCAGGTTCATAGGTCTTGGAATGAGCTACCAAGGCAGCGACCACACGATCATCAAGTGATCCTGAGGCAGGAGCAGATTCGTCGTCATCGTCGGCGACTTCTTCGGCTCGCCCCATACCCAACCCACGAACTACCACCACTCGTCGCTCACTAAACAGAGACGGGCTGAGAAATTCCTGAATGGCTGGGAAGGTCAAATCGCCTGCGCTGATGTCGCGCACATCGGTTTGTGGATCCATGCCACGAGCACCAGCAACCACCAAAGACACGGCTCGATCGGCCAGTAACTCCTCCGTACCCACCACCAGGGTGAGGGCCGGAGGTGCCGGAGCGATCTTGTGAGTGGTCATCGGGTTGAGCATCCCACGAGCCAGGGTCAGGCACGCGGGCGACTGACCAAAATCAGGCTCGAGCCAGAGCGCACCACAGCCACATCCCCCTGCTGGTCGGTGCGCCCAATCTGAGCACCCATGTTCGCCAATTGCACCAGCGTGCTCGGCTTGGGGTGACCATAACGATTGCCCACCCCCACACTAATCATGGCGATGCGTGGGTGGGTCAATCGCAGAAACTCCGGATCCTGCAGGGCTGACCCATGGTGCGGCACTTTGAGCACATCCACTCCCGTGATTTCCGCGCCGTGCTCAGTGCGCAACACCTCTTGGGCTGTCTGCTCAATATCCCCGGTCATCAAGATGCGAATCATTCCTTGTTGCGCAAGAAAGACCACGCTGAAGTTATTGGGCGCTGAGCCCTGTGATTCAAGGCGAGCTGCATTCATCGGTTCCGCCGAGGGAGTGAGGTCATGGAGTTGCCACGGTCCGATAGTGGTGGTGCTACGGGGAACCACAGCAACCAATTGGCTATGACTTTGCGCGACAAGAGCAGAGACGCTCTCAAACTGTGGTGCTGGTTCCAACAATGCGCTCACCAACACCGGGCCCACCCGTCGATGTCGCAAAGCTCCTTGCAGACCGTCAACATGATCGGCATGAAAGTGGGTCAGAATCACAGCGTCCAGAGTGGTGATTCCCGCATCGCGCAAACATCGATCAATCAAACGTGCATCAGGACCGGCATCAACCAAGATTGCTGACGCCCGCCCGGTATTGAGCAAGAGTCCATCGCCTTGTCCTACATCGCAGGCTTCAACGAGCCAGTGTGCGGGCGGCCACGCAGTGGCATGGCGGACCGGCAAAACGATGAGGCAACCAGCTGCCGCAACGGCTGCCACTCCTGCCCAGGGCGTACGCCTGAACCGCACAACAGCCAGGACGGTGACCATCGCGAGCGCAACACACAATCCACCGACGAGACCCCGAGGCCACGCCAGCGTGCCTCCTGGCACCTGAACCGCTATGCCCGCGACCCAACTAATCCATTGAGCACACCAACTAGCAGCGGCCGCAAACAACGAGGCCAACCACGGACTAACCGGACCCACGACCGCGGCAATGAATCCACACACGGTTGCTGGTGCAACAGCAGGCTCGGCCAGCACGTTGGCCACGATGGCGATCGGCTCGATGCGTCCAGAAATTGCCGCTAACACAGGCGAGACCACCAACTGTGCACCGACAGCAATCCCGACGGCTTGGGCAACCCGCAATGGCATCCACCGCGTGAGTCGCTGGGTAAACCACGGGGACACCACAATCAAGCCGGCCGTAGCAACAACAGATAGGACGAATCCCAGTTGCACACTCAACAAAGGATCGATGACTAGCAACACCATCACCGCAGCACTGAGCGCGGCCAACGATCGAGACAACCCGCCGCGAATGATCGCAATCAGGGCAATAGTTCCCATCACTGCCGCACGCAACACTGATGGCTCAGGTCTGGCCAAGATGACGAAGAACGCGATCGTGGCAATCCCCACGATGACCAATAACCGGCCGCGAATACGCATGGCCCGGGCGAGTAGCAGAACGAATCCGACCACGATGGCTACGTTGGCCCCGCTGACAGCACTCAGATGCGCCAATCCACTCAACCGCATATCGTCCACCAGGGATTCGGGCATCGTCGAGGTGTCCCCCACCACTAACGCCGGAACCAACACCGCCCCGGTACTAGCTGATTGACCCTCGCAGGCAGACCGAAGTCCCGCACGCAGTGTTTGTGCCACGCGTTGGATCCACGGCGCTGAATGCACAACGGTTGGCGACATTGTGGTTGACCCCACCGCAGCAAGTTCAGGAGTCCTCGGCGGAGCCCACGTGATCAGGGCTTGAACAACGTCACCGGGGATGAGGTCGTGCCAGGTAGTGGGAGCAAAGACCATCACGGGCGAACGCACCTGGCGCTGACGACTTGCCATGGTTAATACCTCAAGGCGAGCCATCACGCGAATACCACGGCTAGTGGCCACTGCGCCGGTGCCGTCTCGAACAGAAACCGGATCTGAGGTGATCACCACCGTGGCGCGAGTGAGTTGATGATCCGCAGCCACAGCGTGAACGACGGATGTGCGGTTGGCTTGAATACGCGACCAAGCGCTCGCCCACAAACAACCGCCCACCAACACACCGATCAACAACCAACTGGCTAAGGACCTCCACCCTCGCGACCAAAGGATGAAAGCCGTGATGGCGATAAACCCCACGACAGCCGCGAACGCAGGGCCGCTACCTAGAACACCGAACGCGGCTCCGGCCCAAGCGCTAGCCGCGACTACAACAACGCGTAAGTCAGCGCTCACACCCGAACCAACGGAGAAAGGTCGGCAAACTTCTTCGCCCCGATGCCGCTTACTTGACGCAAGTCCTCGATGGACGCAAAGCGACCAATCCGCGTGCGTTGCTCGACAATGCGTTGGGCCAACACCGGCCCCACCCCGGGCAA
>Ga0209596_1004322_pt1 | contig 10885 bp, 29 predicted proteins | sample M_130807_MF_Meta_FD_187314 | JGI IMG/M metagenome (GOLD analysis project Ga0209596, IMG submission 187314) | Freshwater microbial communities from Lake Montjoie, Canada to study carbon cycling - M_130807_MF_MetaG (SPAdes) (version 2) | ecosystem: Environmental > Aquatic > Freshwater > Lake...
CTGTGCTGCCCGTAGATGGAAACCTAACAGGAGACGAGCGATGCATACCGACCCCGGCGAATACTACGAAATAGAAATGGAACCTGGCGAATACTACGATTTGGAATCCGGCTACATACTGCGCGAGCCAGGGGGTGATGCCGCCTGCCAATTGGCCGCCGACCTAGAGGTTTTCTACCAAACGGCGACTCTAATGCTGCCCCTACTGTGCTACTGATTGAGACAAATGACCCCCGGTGCGCGGCAACGTCGCCATGCACCTAGACCAGCGAAACCTACGAGGATTGAACCCATGCATACGACATTCAGAGTGGCGATCGTGAACAGCATCGAAAACACTGGCCTGGACTGCGCTGTTTTCGGCTCGCGCGACGAGGCAGAAATGGCAGCGGAAATGGTGCGGGAGTGGTTTGACTGTTCTGAAAATAGCTGCGATGTAATAGCGACAATCGCCCCAGCGACGACGACATTTGAGCGATGGTGCGAAGCAAACTGGTGACCCCCCCGAACAGCGAAACGATATGAGGGGCCGTATGTTGCGACCCCCCCCCGATGATGGAAACCATAACACAGGACAACGAACAGTGAAAACGCAAATCAAACTAGATCGAGCGGTCGGCAAACTCGCACAGTCGATCGTGCGCAACGCATTTGGCGATCTGATCGGATGCCCGAAGGGGGCTGAGATAATCGCTGGGCAGTATGGACGATCGCTGCCCGCATGCCTGCGAGCCTCTGAGGTGCTCGCCTGGAGGCGCGGCAAGCCCAGGAAGCGAGTCGTCTACATCGCGACGGCCGAGGTGCTGCGATTGACTGCGGAGGTTGCGGCGTCATCCAAGGCAACGCGGGCGGCCGATGCCGCGGCCGCACTGCGAGCCGATGCGGCCGCGGCCGGCGTGACGGTTGCGGTGCATCGTAGGGCTCTCCGCGTCCAGGCGGCCGCCGATGCCGTCGCAGCGATCGCAGCCGATGCTGCGCGTGCAGCCGACGATCTGCGGCAGTGGACCGATGCCGTGCGAGAGATTACTGCCAGGAGAGCCTACCCGTGGAGCGAGGGCACTGCGCTCACCCTAGTGATCGACAAACTGCGATCCCGCGAGGGGGTTGCACGGGCATGGTTCAGCGGCGAATTCGACGGCGGCCGGGAAGCTTTTGTCTGCTGCGTGTTGGGCGCAGCCGATCGCCATCAAAACACAAACTACGAGGAACTTCTGTCGGCCGGAATGGGCCGGGACGATGCACGGGATTTGCGGGAGCGTTATTGACCAGACCGTGGAAACGATATGAGGGGCGGCAATGTGCTACCCCCGATGATGGAAACCATTGAGGAGACGATACGATGAGCGCGACGAAACGATTTTACGAGGGGGTTGCGGCGGCCGGTATGTGCCCAGTGAACCCAGAGACTTGGGCCACACTAGACAGGCTTGAGCAGGCCGACCAATCCATAGATTGGATCGGCTACTGCGAGTACGATTACCGAGGGTTTGACGGCAAACTCTATTCGCAGGATTGCATCAAAATGGAGTCGGCCCTGACGCTGGTCAACCTGGGGCTGGCAAACGATGAGATCAAGACTTTCGTGGAGGTTTTCGGAGGGTTCCAGCGGTGCGATGATTGCGGGCGGCATGGCTACAGCCATGCATTCCCGTTCACGGGGATCGAAACACTGTGCGTGGATTGCGGCTGATTGAGTGAACGATATGGGGGGCGGCAATGTGTTGCCCCCCCGATGACGGAAACCTAAGAGGAGACAGGACAATGAGCAGTTTTCACAGAACGAACCTGGGCAGCTTTGGTCATAATCTGGTAACCGATGTGGATGGCTTCGCCCATACCACCATCGCTGGATGGATGGCGGCCAACGTCGCTTTTGCAGGCCAGCGGATGACCCGCGAGCAGATGCGGGATTGGGCGCGTCATCAGGCAGCAGAGAGTCGCAGGCGTTTGGCTTTGGCCGAGGAGGGGCTCGCTGAGTGGCGGGCCTCCTGATTGATGCGATGCCCCCCAGGCTCGTTGCCTGTGGGGGCCGAACGAGGAAACGATACGAGGCACCGTATGTTGCGGTGCCCCCGATGATGGAAACCTACGAGGAGACGAACGATGACGAAGCACTATAGCGATGCATACAACACGGGATTTGAGGCGGCCGCACAGGGAGAGCTACGATCCGCGAACCCATACTCGAACGGTACATGGGATTCCGGCGAATGGTTCAACGGGTTTGATGGGGTGGTTGTCGATATTGACGAGGGGACGACAGAGAAAAGGAAAGTCGTGCTACGCATATCCCTGTGCCCTACCGATATGGAGCAGGGCCCCGAGGCCGATCTGCTCGACAAGTCGGCAGTATTTGCTGAGATCGAGTCTGTTGCTGCTGAGAGGTGGCCTGGGGCTGAGATCGAGTTTGAGACGTTGCAAGTTGGTCATCGACAGGGCGACAAATTCGCTGAGTGTTGGATTGATGGCGTGCGTGACGACGAGCAGGCCCAGCAGGTTCTCGATGATATCGAGTGGAGCGATGAGAAACTCTACCAGTAGTTATTGACGATGCCCCCCCAGGCTCGTTGCCTGTGGGGGCCGAACGAGTGAACGATAAACCCTAACCCTGCCGCCCCCGTGCGGCGAAACGAGGATACGATGAAACGCGAAGGATTCAAGATCGACAAGAAGAAGCGAATGTCGAAGAAGGCAGTCTGCGATTACTTCGGTAACCGCGGGATGGCGGTGGCCCCGGCAGATGTGGCCTTCCATGCGGTTGGCACATTCACGACCGATGAGTTGAAGACGATCCCAGCCTTGGCTGTGATCATCAAAGAGCATCCGAAAGGCATCTGCGATTGGGGCGATACGGCCGATGGCAGAATGGACATCTATGGTCTGAACGACATCTACGGCGAATGCCAAGACGACGTTCCGGCACCGCTGTACGCAATCGCGGCGGCGAAGCGTGCAGCCCGACCGGCGAAACGATAAGAGCAGGGGGAGCAATGTGCGCCCCCTGGAACGTGGAAACCAAACGAGGGAGGACAAGCGATGACGACGAAAATTTACGATGGGTATTTGCTCTCAGGTGACACGCAGGCCGTCGAAAGCTTGGGCATTCTGGTTGGAGGGAATCCAGCAAGTGAGATCGTCACTGAGCGGCTTGCGTTGTCTTTGGATGTGAGAATCCCACGCAGTGCGGTCGGGTACATCGACGATCTTTGCAACGAGCGTTCGACCCGCACAATCCGGTTGGATCGTCTGCGAATGCTGTCGCGGTTTGTTGAGATTGTGATGCCCCAGAACGAGTGAACGACATGAGGCACCGCAATGTGCGATGCCCGAACGACGAAACCTACGAGGAGACAAGACGATGGAAATTGCTTTCAAACCCACGCATCGGATCACGACTGAAACCGAGGAGTTTGATGTGATGCTTTGCGACAATGGTGCCGCCTACCAACGTCACGAATGGAACGCGACGGTTGACTCAGACTACGAACTCTGCGGGGAGCAATGGCTTCTCCAAGGAGAGCCGTTTGCTGGTACTGTCGAAGCAGTCTGCGAGAAAACGACACCAGGCAAATAAAAAAAGCAGCGATCGCGGAAAGCGGCTGATGCCGAGGACTTGCTTCAATGGGGCCGCGAAGGCTGCCGCTGAAAGAGTACGCATGTGATGGAGTGGGGTCAAGCCCCTGGCAACTTCGCCGGGGGGGACCGTGGAAACGATAGGAGCCCGAACGTGGAAAGCACATTTGGCGGCCTGCTCAAGCGGGTAGCAGAAAATAGCTGGCAGTGGATCGACGGCACGCCGGAACCGCTTGCCAAGGATCTTGGCGTGCTAGAGCACTACAGCTTCCGCGAAGCGGAGCATGATGGCTTCTGGTATGTGGAGATCCCGCTGGCAGTCGCTCACAAGTATCACGATGAGCTTGGGTGGGTGCTCGATGCAATGCCCGAACAGAAGACAAGCGTTTACCCAGACACCCGTCCAAGGAAACGAGCACCCACAAAAGTGATGCTCCTGCCCGACGATGCGTGGAAGGCTTGGGCAGAAACAGTTGTGCCAACGAGGGCAACGTGGGACGCTGAATCTCAAGAGTGTATGATCAATAAAGCCCGTTCACTGGGCTGGGAGAAGCAGAAACAATGAAAGTAAAACAGTGCTACATATTGACCGACATCGCAGGTGTCCATGCTTGGTGCGGAGGTTATTTTGTGCCTCTGGCCGTCGTGAAGGGGTATAGAAAAGCCGTGCCGGCGAGCACTTTGTCCGACGATGTTCGGCTGTACCCGACGCTGCGTGCCGCCGAGGGGGAGGCAGCAAAGCAGAAAAAGGCAGGCTGCCACCTGTCTGCGGTGCCGGTCGGGAAGTCGGTGAAACGATGAATAGCCTACTGCTCTAGCTTTTACGAGGGTTGCGGGGATATACTCCTCGGCCTGCCGATCGATAGCGTGAACGATGTGCCCGTGCGTGGAAACCAGAGGATTTATACATGAGAAACAGGATCACAGACTACGAAGCAGGGTGGTTGACTCTACTCGTCAAGATGGGTGTCGCAACCGAGGAAGAGGCGCGTCAAGCCATGAACCGTGTTGCCCAAGCAGCGGTGCAAGAACTTTCGCGGTTGGCAAGAAAGAAACGCAAGCGTCAGTAGGCTACTAGTCGATATATTATTCACAAGGAGAACATGATTATGTCAGAAATATGGGTGGCTTTTCCTTACATTGGCAATGAGTCACCAATGTGCTGGGTATCGGAGGGAACGCGGGTTGATCTAGGCGACGGGCGGCAGATGGTATCGTATAACGCCGGGCACAGTCTGCGTCTGCTGGACGAGATCAAGGATCGGGTGTTCCCCACGCGGGCGTATGCCCTGCTGTATTGTGCTAGGTACATGCGTGAGAAGTCTGCCATTTTCGCTGCGGAGGCAGATCGCCAAACAACAGCCGCATTTGCTGGCGAGATCGTGGTGGTAACGTGACCGACAATGCTATAAAATATCTGCTGCTCATCCGCTTGGGGCAAGAACTCGGTACTGCCAGCCCGATCTCTCATGCCGTTCACGATCTACTGTCGGCCTTTATCGCTCTACTTAAATAAGAGACACAAATGAAGATCGACCTAGACAAACTGTGGACGGTGCCCCAAGTAGGGAAGCACATGGGGACCAATGCCCGTGCCGTTTACCGTGCGTTAAAGCGTGCGAAAGACGACGGGCAGCCGGAACTGTGCGTGTCGGTATTGGGCCGCGTGTTGGTTCCCGTGGAGAACATCCCGACGATCAAGAAATACTACTACCCATACTACTCCGACGCTCACCAAGCAAACGTCAAGAAGTGGGGGTCGCGGGGTGGCACGGCGAAGAAGATCAACCGACGCCGTCGCGAGCGTGCCGCTTCGAGTGGCAGTGCCGATGCACCAGACGCAGATTAGATAGCGAGTCGTCGCCTGCCGGCTTCGGCACGATGTGATCGATATGGGCGTCTCGATCAATGCCCTCGACGAGTTTGTTGCACAACTGGCACACGCCCATATCTCTTGCGATCACTACGAGCCTGGTTCGTCGCCACGCCATTGAGCAGTAGCCGCGGGCTGCCGCCGATGGTCGCGCCTCGACTCGGCGTTTTGCCGGTCTAAATGTTGGCTGCCGCTTTGGCACGAACGCTCCATCCTGTCATCAGCACCTTGTTGCTGCGACGATTCCTCCACCACTCTATGACGATAGCGATGATAAAATTCGCGAGCACGCCGATCAAAAACATTGCGATGACTGAGCCATATTTTTTCTTGAGCCGAATGCCACAACGGGCACGCAACACCTCAGATATCTTGTCATCGTCGCACCCATCGGGCCACTCAAGCACGATCATATCGACGATCTGATCTCGCAGACCACCGTGGATCGCAAGGCGTGCGCCGCCGCGCTGCGCGACCACACCCTTTAACGCAGAGTAGTCTTGCATGTCGCTGTTTCCTTCTTTTTACAGGCACAGGTAGACGGGCATCGGCATCCAATGAGTGCCAGGCCGTCGCCACTTTTCTCAATGCCGCTGCCACCGCACTTGCACCCCGTCTCGCATCCGGCAGGAGCGACGACGGCATCGGCCAGTAGCGAGTACCCGCCGGAAACTGCTACCCACGGTTGCAAGGTAAAAGGGATCGATGCAAAGCATCCCGAGAACACAGTCAGAGCCATAGCGAGCGGTAGTGATCTCATAAGTTTCCCTCTGCTCCATATGATGGGAGTTTGCGCCTCGGCCAGCCGGCGACACTTGAAAGCGATATTGCGGTGCAGCGATCAATCGTCGATGCCAGTGCCCAGTACGCTCCATCGGGGATCGTGTGCTGCGTGCCTTCGACGACGTTGCCGCCGTCATTGAAGCGGCCCCAAGAATTCTGCCAGCAGACAAGTGCCTGCCCGTATTTTGCGATCGTCGATTCGCGGTCGTCATAACCGATCCAAGCTTGGCTATGCGACCAAGACCCAACCTGCCGCGCCACGCCGAACTCTGATCGTGTCGATGCGAAGCCAAGACCCGAGCAATTAAAAATACCGTACCCAGAGGCGAGGAAATCACGCACCTGCTCCCGGCCTTTTATTACCGTTGCAGTTCGTGCCTTGTGCTGGCTTGACTCTTCGAGCCATTCTTTCGACGGTGGTCTTGAGCCACCCAGGCGAATAGTCTCGCTGGTGTACTCTGTTAAATCGCACTTGAGCGATGGATATGGTTTGCGTAGGAGGAATCCCTTCGTCGTCGCAACTGTGGCAGCTTCGGCGCAGCTCCAGCCGTCTGTATCTCTTCCACGCCACGCATACAAACTCTCGCAGGCAATTGGTATGTTTTTTACGGCAGTGGGAGTCAACTCCGGTGCCCCTTCGATGATGCCCGTCACGCTGTCTGGTTTGCCGTCGAGTATCTCGCAAGCCATGCTGGTCACGATTGCATTTGCCCCACCATGCGCAACGCAGTCTCCGACTAGCTGCGGGGGGCCAGGCCAGCATCCCGGCCAGACAGACTCAACGTGCAACCAGGTCATGGTCAGCTTGCCTTTGCCTGACTCCTCTAGCCCCCAGTTCGCTGCAACTACGCTGCCATCTGGGTTGCCGCCTGCGCGTAGCACAGAGTCGCAGAAAAGTTCGACGGCTCGCGGATCGTACCGGCAGCCGACAAAACCTCGCGAGTACTCGCGCTGTGGATCGTAGGTACTACTCATCTCCATGCACGGCGAATTTCCACGCCAGAGCCCTGCATGCGTCTGCGATCTTCCCTCGCACCTCGGGGGTTACTGCTTGGACATCAGCACCGGCGGCACCCACAAACACCTCGTCAACCGACTCACCTAGCCCGGCGTATTTGCCAACAGCTTTTTTATCGATGGACAGTTGCAGACTGCCGGCGTGGAAACGTGCGAACTGCTCTGTAGTGCCGATCAGCGGCTTGTCTCGCTCCCCGTCTCGCTCAAGCACATAACCCAGAGCCTCGTAGAACGCACTCATGTACTTCCGGTCGTGCGGGAGCATCTTTGACGCATCAACAGGAGCGGCTAACGCACGCACTTCCTGCGACGGTGCTGGGCCGCCGGTCGGAGGCACCAGCACGGCGATCGAGGCGTCCCACCATGCAAATAGTACGAGCACTGCCGCCACGATGAGCCTCGCCGGAATCTTCATTGGTCACTACCCTCGACTAAAGCATGCGTAATCGCCTCGACGGCAGCCTTCGTCGCTGCATCAATCCCCTCGCTGTTCGCCTGCAACAGCCGCAGTCGGACGGTGGCTAGAGCCTCCATCGCTGCCTGGTAGGAGATGCCAGGGGGTTGTGGTGACGGCAGGATCGGCACGATCTTGGGAATCAATGCAACTGCCGGCCACAGAGCCACGATTGCCGCCACTGCGAGTGTGCCGATTTGTAGAATCGTCATACGCCGGCCCCTCTGATCTTCGCCACAAACCATGCGTAAGCTGCCGCGCCTTCTGCGCTCTTCAGCACAGCTTCGATGTGTTCAAGTGCTTCGTCGTCAATCTGTGTGCTGGTGGTTTTGCCCGCGGCCCACCTGGCTGCGCTGACAACAGCCAGTGCTTTTTCCTGCGGTGTCTGCGCACTCATAATCGCTTCGGCTCTCGCCAAGAGCGGCGACCACTCGGTGAGCAGTTGCAGCTTTGCAAATAGAGACATGCTCGCGCCGAACTGTTCTTCAGAATTATCCATTGCTCTTCTTCTCCTTGAATTTCCGATAGGCTTCGCTAGCTTCCCTGCTTTGCGATGTGACTTTTCCCCAGTGGCTGCGTGGTGCTTCGCGAACGTGGATCATCCAAGGAGACGTATCGTCGCCATGCCCTCGGCGGCACTCGTCGCTGATAACAGGTTCGTCGTAATTATTCGGCATGGAGGCTATGGTTCAAAAAATCGTAGGCGTCATCGAAGATGCACCGTGCTGCGTTAATCGCTACAGCGCGTGAAATGCTTGGCTTTATTTTCCATACATCGGAGTCGATCTCTCGCTCGTCGCTTGTAAGCGTCAGCGTTGCTTCGTCTTGTGAAATAACTAACTTCATTTCTGCGTAGACCATATGTCTTCTCCAGTAGTCTATTGTACCAACTACCCCCTCCACGCAGACTTCAACCGTTCCTCCCGCTCCTGCTGCGTCCAGCCGGCTCGAATGCTCGCTGCCGCTACCCTTATCTCACTTTCAGACGGCAGATAGATGTCGTGCGGGGTGCGTTCCGGCAGTGCCATGTCTGTGGCTATCGAGTGCAGAACATCAAGGGTGAATCGTCGCACCTCACACGCCTCTCCACGGGAGACAAATGTGTCAGTGCTAAGTTCCATCTCGTCGCAGACCTCCTCCAACGAGAACTCGCTCTTCCATAAATGCCGGATAGCCCGTTTTTGTCGAGCCGACAGGCGCATTATCTTTTAACCGCATAGTAGCGGCACCCAGGATTAAACCACAGTTGGTATCCAGCCTCCCACATGCTCTTCGCATGCCCCACATGCTCGCAGTCGCCGCCGACGTACCTGCCGGCTAGATAACCCTTCAGCGTGTAAACGGCCAGGCCGCCAAACGCGCTGTACATGATAAATGGCGGGCTGGCAACAGGGGGCATTAGCCGATGAAACCAGTGCATCCCTATAGAGTTACGCAGGTCATCCCACCAGTTCATTCGCGCTGCCCATGCGTCGTACTGAGCAACGTGGAATGTGCCGTCCTCCTGCTCAAGCGTAAGGAGCGAGTAGCTCGCCATGCCGCCAACGTCGAATACTTTTGATACGCGGCTCAACTGATCGCAGATCCAGCCAATAGAATTAAACACGCCCATTGGACTAAATCCACCATGTGGGTCCAGATCCAGCACCACCACATACCCGGCGTCTGGGTGCGTAGCCTCAACCCAATCCCGGCACTTGTTTCTGTACTCTGCCAGAGCCATCGTTCGCTCTTCCTCGAACCCGCTGAAGCGAGGACGGTTCAGCGTGGCGTGCTCGACGACAACTGCGCTTCGAGTCGAAGCGTATTCGTCGAGCAACTCGGCCGTACCGTCGTCTGAGTCATTCTCGAAAATGTACATGACCGCTTCCCCGCAGTTTCTAGCGACTGCGTCGATGCACTCAAGCGTGTTGGGCAAGAACGGCATACAGTTTCTGGCGATCGCCACGAAGACGACTTTTCTGCGTCTCGCCTCATCGATCCCGATATTGACCTTTGACATATACGAGTTACGGTATTTTGTTTGGATGGGCCAAACATCTTCTGGTGTGATCATTTTATCGCCTCTAGAAAGTCTCTGGCCTCAGTGGCCGATCGAACAACAGCGCACTGGCACCCAGCCGCAGAGAGTTCACCCATGCGGTGAACTTGCACCTTCGTAGGTTGCTCGTTTGGACGCTTGACTTCCATCCACGCTGCACGCCCACCCTTTATCACAAGCACATCCGGCAGCCCCACAAGCGAGTATGCCGACCCGTGATTCTTCATTGCCCACCACCCCAGACTCTTGGCAATGTCCATAACCTTCTTGACGATTACTCGCTCCAGTGGTTTTTGCATGGGGGGTATTGTGTCATCTAGTAGTTAACGGTCAATACGAAAAACTACAGTCTCTACCATCGTAATAGTATTTCTGAACGGGGCGGCACCGCTTTGCACCTGACCTTCGGCGCGTCTCACTTTCGGTCCACTGGCTACGCACCTGCTCGCAACGCTCCTTGATCTCTTCTGGCGTGGGGTCAATGATCGCTTTGCTGCTAACAACCCCTATCCTCGGCACATGCGTCCTACGGCCCAGACCGTATTTCACAGATTCAGCGTGGAGGTGCGATCGTGAAATGCCAAAGTGTTGACAAATTTGCAGAGTCGTCATATCCCCTCGCCACATTTCAGATAGCTCAAGCTTTGTCATCGATGCTCCTTTTCTGTTTCATCGCAGCCGGAAACATCCGCGAACTCTGCCCATCGAAGAACACCATCGATGGTCCATCGTCCTGTGTAGTAGCACGCCAGTGCGATGCCTTCAGCGCACTCGACCAAAACTATGGTATGGCGCGGAGGGAGCTTTGCCGGCGGTATGTTCCAGCGAATAAGGACAGACTCCCGGTATTTCTCATGCATTGCACACAAGGAATCTTGGTCTTCGCGGAGTCGCGCAAACTGCGCCATCGACACTTCCTGCTGGAGCATGAATTTGCCGAATAGTTCGCCGTAACCATCGAGGTCATCGGCGGCCTCTTCGAGCAGAGTCCTGGCAACTGCGTCCTCTGTGATTGTTATGTGCCTGCGGAGTCTCTGCGAGATTTCCATGTTCATGTGCTGGGTTCCTTCCCGGCCGCATCGTGGGGGCGCACTGTCTCGCCCCGACGATGCTGGACGATTAATTAGCGGTAGCGAACCACAGC
>Ga0209596_1004324_pt1 | contig 10883 bp, 10 predicted proteins | sample M_130807_MF_Meta_FD_187314 | JGI IMG/M metagenome (GOLD analysis project Ga0209596, IMG submission 187314) | Freshwater microbial communities from Lake Montjoie, Canada to study carbon cycling - M_130807_MF_MetaG (SPAdes) (version 2) | ecosystem: Environmental > Aquatic > Freshwater > Lake...
CAAAAGAAGAACCTAATGTAGCAAAAGAAGAACCTAATGTAGCAAAAGAAGAACCTAATGTAGCAAAAGAAGAACCTAATGTAGCAAAAGAAGAACCTAAAGAAATAAAAACAATAAAACTATTCAATTTATCAGAATATGAATATAAAAACAAATAATAATATAATATAATTATAACAAAAATAATATGTCAACGCCAAATCAAAATACCAATGATATTTTTACCCAAGCGTCAAATGATGCACATAGATTAATTGGCAAAGCAGATGATGATACATTATTACTCATTTACAGCTTTTATAAGCAAGCAACTGTTAGCGACAACAATACAGAGAAACCGTCTTTTTTTAATTTTAAGGCTTCGAAAAAATGGGAAGCATGGTCATCATTAAAAGGAATTTCAAAACCATTGGCACAGGGGCAATATATCAAGTATGTCAAAGATGCTTTAATTAAATACAATGTATAATTAAATATTTCAATAATTTATTTTAAAGTCGTCTACGTCTAGCTAAATAACTAGCGGCACTGGTGCCAACCATACCATATGCGGTATGAGGTTTGTAAACAAATGTGCCTTTACTCGATGTATAACACAATGTATTTGAACAGTTGTTATATGTCTTATTATATGGCAACAATGTAGTGTCAAACATTGAAATAAAATTTGAACCACGATTTAATAATCCTTGAGGATATGCGGTAACGTTACTGGTAACCGATGACATTATATTATATTATATTATATTATTAATAGATATTATTAATAGATATTATTAATAATATAAAATCATAATCAATATTTACATAACACTTTTACCGCAAGCACTACATCCAGACTTTGCCTTATGAACCCTGTCAATCATTTTAGCATTTAATGCGGCAGGAGTAATAATAGTACGAGTCGAATTATTTACTAGATTTTGCGCTACATTCATTCGTAATCCATTGTAATTAGAATTATTACTAAATAACATTCTGTTCATCATTATATGTTTTATATTTATTATAAATATTTTATTTTATTTTGTTATTTATTATATTTATTTTGTTATTTTATTTTGTTATTTTATACTAGTAAACACCAGATAGACCAGATAAAACATCACAAGCAACTGTGGTTGTCGCATCTGGAAACGCATATATATCCAAATTATCAGAGCTAGAAACACAATTACAATCATAATAAATGGACAAATGTTCTCCAGTTACACTTTCGACAGAGCCATCTTCAAATTTAACAGTATAAACACTATTTTCAATTGCGATTATTTGTGCCTTGACTTTATCACCACTAGTGTCTCCAAATCTTTTGACAAAAACATAATCTCCAATGCTATATGTATATGTAACTGCGTATATTTTGTCTTGTAAATCACTATTTACATACAGTTTGGTATCATTATTAACATTATCAGAAACAATAGGACAATTACAACCATTAACAATCGATGTTTTCATTACTTTTCCACCATAAATAGGGTCAGCTCTATTGAAAGGAATATATGGTGCTCCAAATGTAGATGGGATTTGTCCACGTCTAAGCACTTTTTTACCCTTGAGTCTATTTAAATATCGGTCATATGAATTATGTTTAATATCTACTCCGGAACCACCAGGAGACATAGCACCGGGTCTATTCGCAGTAATTGTTCGTTTTGTACTACTTGAATGATAACCAGAACCAGCGCCATTCTTAACGACTTGAATATGAGGCTCTCTTCTGTCACTCATTTGGTTCCAATTGACACCAGGACTGACTAGATAAGTAGAACCAGAAATATCTACAACTTTGTAATCTACACCCTCAACAAGATTATAATCTAAATTAGGTCGTTGATATACACTTAAAGCACCTAAATTCATTGTAAATAGTGAGGATGGAACACGCACTGTATTTTGAATAATTTTTTGACGTTGATATTGTGAAGCGGGATCATTTGCCGTTAAATTATTATTACAACCTCTACATCTGTAAACTAATTCTCCTTTATGATTATAACTGCTATAACTGTTTAAAAGTGATGATTGTTGGAACATTTATATTTATATATATATATAAAATTATAAATTATAAATTATAAAATTGAATTTTTATTTGACAATAAAGATTATTGTAAAATAATAGAAGATTTAATGACAGACGATTTAAAAATACAGCAACATAAACATCAACAGATAGACAATGATTACACTGACACCATTACAAATAATGACACTAATGCTTATACAACAGCCGCTATCAATACAAATACAAATACAAATACAAATACAAACACAAATAAAATCTCAGGAACAAAGTATTGCTGTAAAATATGTAAGAAGACCTATACGCGAAAGACCTCATTAGATAAGCATAAAATATTATGTGACTTCAAATCAAAGACAAAATTAGAGCATCAAGTAGATGAAGAAGAATTAGGTGATATTCCAACTCATGAACAACTTGTAAAAATAGTCCAGGAGCTAACTTTTAAGTATGTAAAGTTAGAAGAGAAGATGGAACATTTACAAAAATGGGTGAACCAAAAGAAACAAAAAATCAAGGTTATTGACTGGTTAAATGAGCATGTTGATGCGACAATTGGCTTCAAAGAATGGATAACTATGGTTCAAGTATTACCGGAAGAGGCGCTGTCATTATTTGATAACAATATTTTTCAAACATTTCAACTGATAATAGAAAATAATCTGAAAAACAACCCAGAATTTATTTATCCAATCAAGTGCTTCTCGCAAAAAACAAATATATTCTATGTTTGTGAAAAAACGATTGATAATAAATGTATTTGGGAACAGTCAACAACAGATACAGTTTTATTATTATTGAAAAATTTTCACAGTAAAATTATTACTGAACTAACAAAATGGAAGTTATCAAATAAGGCGCAAATCGACGGTAATGATAAATTATCAGACCAGTTTAATAAAGCAGTTATAAAGTTAATGAGTGTTAACTTTACAACACATGATGTAAATGCTAGTCGCATACGCAATGGATTATATACATTTTTAAAGACAGATTTGAAGAACCTGATTGAATATGAATTTGAGCTATAGTTTATTCATCTTCATTGCGCTCCTTAAAGTAGTTCATAATATCATCTAGTAACTCCTGAGGGCAAGTTGCCGATGGTATCATTAATCCCATTTTATCAAATGTAACGTGTTCCAGTGGGTCAAAATTATGTTTTATTAAGATTTCCCATCGCTCCGTATATTTCCTGTTTTTTTTTGAGCCGTGGAAATAATGACGAATAACACCTGGAACATAACCAATACGCAAATTTGTACATCTTGCCTGAAAATCAGAAATAGTCTCTTTGTATCCATCTGTTGACAATTCATTGACTGCTTTGATACCCTTGTTTATAAAAGAAAGTGCCATAATATTGTCACCTGACCCTAGCACAGCGACTTCAAACAGTCCGCGCATTTTTTCATATGCTTTTCTAGTATACGCATATGCGTAACCAGGGTGCCAATAATTATCACCTTGACCAGAATATCTATTTTTCTTTGTATATTGATACCCAAAACTATTGAATACCTTCATTGTTAGTTTTTCTTTATCCATATCAACACAATGACTGAATAACTGAACCACATCTTTACAACCATTTAGAATTTTCAATGTGTCTGAAGCCCAGCTAACATTTTCAAATTCGACATCTGCGTCAATCCACGCAAAGGCTTTCCATTTTTTAGATAGCAAATATTTGACACCTAAATTAATCATATTCTCTTTGTGCCATAATGGAGCCGTTTTAGTTCTAATTTGTAGATGTTTCTTGTTACCCTTTTCAGTGACATAGAATTGCTGGTCATTGTAAGTGAGTTCAACAATATATAGTTCAACATTTGGCTCATCTAATTCCATTCTTCTAACAAATTCTCTTGCTAAAAGATACCGGGTTCCATATTGGCATGGGTTAGAAATGACAATAATTACGTGTAATTTGTCTTCAATTGGTTCATTGTTATTAATTGCGGATTTAATTTCATTTTCGCAGTATTTGATGTCGTCAATTTCAATATTATTTATGACTGTCATTTTGTATAATATAAATTTGTATTATTTATATTATATTTTTACTCAAAACAAAAATATGTTATTTATTTAAACAGAAGGAAAGCTTGGTTGCATTCCGATGCCACAAATTCCAGCATCATTTGTAGAGTCGCTACGAGCAATTTTTACATAACCTTGGTCTCCCCAAGAAGTAGACCAAGAATTCTTAACGAGCCAATACTTGATGCCATTTTCAGTACCATAACCGATAATAAGAACACCATGGTCTAAACTTGTTCCACAGCTGGAGCTAGTCAAAACACCAGATGAATATGATTGGAAATACTTGGTATCCGCCTCAATCGCAATAGCTACAGGTTGTTGCGCAACAGCGGCTTTTAATGAAATCTGGTCATTGGGCTTAACATCAGAGCAACTAGAGAAATGGTCAACAGCAGAGCATGAGTGGCATGTTCCGGCAGTCTTGGTAACACCAGAAGTATAAGGATAAGCAGCCTCAGTACACATACCATTATCAATAGCATATTTGAACGCGCCGTCCATTTGACCACCATTACATCCCATACTGCCATATTTGAGACCGGCACAATCAACCAACTCCTGCTCAGACAAGCTGACAAGGGAGCCCTTGGCGATTGACCAAGCACCCTCCATCGCACCGGAAGCCGAGAAAGTCCAACAACTACCACATTGTCCCTGGTCCTTGACAGACGTGACTGCGTTATGTTGGCGCCAATCATACGAATCAGGGGCTCCGGACGCACTGCTACTAAACGACTTACATCCAGATGCTTGGACTGGAGCAGATGACTTTAATCCAGATACATAGGTAGCTCTGAATTCAGAGGGTGTCAAATCAGTGAATTGATTGACTCCCATAGTGAAATTCTGAGAACGATCGCTATTGTGTTGTCTGATGGCTTTAAAATTCTCTCTGAAAACTGAAAATCGTTCCTCCATTTCTTGAAGGGTTGAATATTTCTTGCTAAATCTTTCTTGGAAGTTAGAGAATTCCTTCCATTCGAAGACATGGTCATCAACAACAGTTGAATCAACATTTCCTCTAAGGTTGGATTGAGATAAAACGCTGGCAAAGAACGAGACTAAAATAATGTATTGCATCATTTTTATATATACTAAACAAAAAATCTTTAATATCTTTTGTTTAATTCTTTAATTATAAAATGTTTTTTGAATTTAAAATAAAAATAAACTAAAATAAAAACAAACTAACAAAAAATATTGTATAAAATAAAAATATCTGTTATTTTATAATAAATGTTTTTAGAATTGTTACATTATTTAATTGGATTGTTTTTTGTTAGTTTGTTAATTTGTTTTATTATAAAAACGCATAAATATTTTAGTAGAAATAATCAGCCATTAACTCCGCAAACAATTACCGAACAGTTTTTGAACAAAAACAAATAAAACAACGTATTTTTCATTTTTTTCAATTAAAATAAAAAATTGAAATTATTTTTTCAAAGAAAAATTGAGATATAATCAATTCTTCAATAACATCAATTAAATTCAATTAAAATGTCATCAATTCAATTAACTATTTCAAACAATATGCTCAATATCAGTATTAATATTGCTGATTTGATTAGCACTGGGTCAATAAATATTAGCTTGAATAATACTAATAACAATAATCAAATAGAACAACATGTAATCCAAATTCCAGTAGCTAATGCTGAGGTTATTGAGGATGTAACAAATGTCACTTTTAGAAAGCCAAAGTCTGTTAAGAAGGAGAAAAAAAGACATAACCTTATTATTGAAGATGATGAAGTACCTCTTCTGTTATGTAAGGAAACAAATGAAAAAAAAAGGAAATATATTAGTCACAAATATGAAAGAGATGCTGATGGGCTTATACAATGCTATTATTGTGATTGTAAAAAGAAGAATTTAAGCACAATGTCAATGCACGTTTCAATAAATCACGCGTCTGAAATGGGGCGAGAAGCAAATTCGGTTAAGTGTCAGCATCCAGGCTGTAACAAGAGCTTTCCAAATAATAACCGCTTACAACAACATATCAAGAATCATCATGTAATCGAAAATCTAGACTGCCCGTTTACTGACTGTAAATATTCAGATGCCAAAAATAAACAGACATTGTATACTCATTATGTGAGAAAGCATATGAATTACGAAGCTATGTGTAATGGGAATGTGTGTAATACTTGCAGTTCAACAAAGCCCACTGGTATAATTTATCATTTAGCGACTTGTAATCACAATTCGCCGTTTTGTAAATCTGTTATATAACCTGTTATTAATAAAATATAAAAAAATGTATAAAAAATGTATAAAAAATGTATAAAAAATGTATAAAAAATGTATAAAAAATGTATAAAAAATGTATAAAAAATGTATAAAAAATGTATAAAAAATATAAAATATTATTAAATTAATTATAAATTTGTTTTTTATTTTCTCGTGTTTTAAACAAAAATCAAATATATTTCATAATATATTGAAGTTATGAAATATCTTGGTGGAAAACAAAGATTAGGCAAACACATTGCGCCCATTTTGAAAGATGTTTGGGCTATTTATGAGAGTCTTTTTTCAACATCATTGGAAGCATATTTAGAGCCATTTTGCGGTTCTCTAGGAGTTTTAAAGAACATGACTGAAAACAAATCTGTTCCCGTTTTAGCTAATGATTATCATCAGGATTTAATACAAATGTGGCTAGAAGTCAAAGCTGGCACATTTGTGTGTCCTGAAAGTGTTTCAGAAGAGGAATATAATGCCGCAAAATTGTTACCTAGTCCGAGTGCGTTAAAATCGTTCATTGGTTTTGGTATGAGTTTTGGTGGGCGTTTTTTTGGCGCTTATTCGCAGAAATATTTAAATGATAAACCAGAGGACTTTTGTAAGGAAATGACGAATAGTATGAAGCGAATTGGACCTGTAATACAGAATGTGACATTTTCTAATAAAGAATATCAGGAACTAACACCAAATAATATGTTTGTCTATTGTGACCCGCCTTATGCTTTCAATAAGTATCCGATTAAATATAGAAGGGCGACGAAAAAATACGATGTATTTGATAATGCGAAGTTCTGGGAGCTAATGCGAGAATGGAGTAAGACAAATTTGGTTGTTGTGTCGGAAGTAACTGCGCCGCCAGATTTTATCAATGTGTGGGAACAAGAGCGTTACAGAAGTGCTGCACAAAGTAAGAAGACGCGATTTTGTGAAAAATCAGAAACAGAGTCAAAAACACATAATACTGAGAAGTTGTTTATTCATGAATCTATTGCGTCTAAGCTGTTTCATGTAGCCGAGACTAAGCCATAATAAGAATAAGATTTAAATATATTTTATTCATTTTTTATTTACAAATGATTGTTTGTCTCTTAACCACTAATAAATTAGTTAGTTTGCGCAATAAAATCATCCAATGAAATAATTAATATTGGTTTAGCCAGTGTTTTATTTAATTCCCGTGCTTTATCCAATTTGCCGGAGCTCTCGGTTACTGATTTTGCTACCAAAATATCTGTATTTTTTGACACAGATGACCCAAATTTAGCACCAACTGCTTTCACCCTGTCTTCAATGACCTTCTCAGTAAGTCCTGTTACGACAATAGTCATGTTTAAGAATGGATGATTTGGCTTTGATATTACTGGCACTGCTGATGCTGATTCCTTTGGAACTAGCATTTTGCCTTCTAATCCAATATCTTTTAAAAACGCAATGAAATCAGGAATTTTCTCTACAAACGCAGTCGCTGTTTTAGAAGCAATGCCTTTGATATCTGTTATTTTTTGTATTTTCACAGAAGGAGACTCTTGAGATAATAAAATACCTGGTTCCTCATCCATAATAAATGTCAATCTAGCCTCGCTAAACCCGTGTCCAAATACATTTGAACCAGACATAAGAGTTACAAGTGATGCTTTTTCCAATTTATCCTTGATTCCGGTATATATTTTTGACGCCATTTTCTTCTGAAACCCTTCCACTTTCAAGAAATCTGCTTCAGTCATTTTCAAAATTTTGCCAACAGTGTCATATCCGGCTCCAATAATTTTTACAACATTGCCAGCACCAAGACCATCTACTTCAATACCCTTGAAGAAACCAGTAATATTCTTTTCTTTAACTGTGGCATCTTCGCTGGCATTTTCAAGCATGATATCCACATGAGTTGAATTCCATACATAAGGCACTGATGGCATTTTAGGCTCAGGCGCAGGCACTATAACAGATTTAATATGAGGAATCACATCACCACTGCGAATAAGCTCAATTATGGCGCCAATACCAACATTGTTATTCAGAATAAACGCACCATTAAATCCAGTAGCATATTCAATTTGGACACCACCTAGATGAATTGGCTCTATTTGGACACGCGGTTTCAATAATCCGTCTTTACTAGGCGTCCAAATCACATCGACAACTTTGGCTTCAGCCTTTTGGTCTGATAAAACCATCTTGAAAGCAAATGCGTAATCTGGATTTCCGTGTGCTCTTGGATAAATTGCGTCATTAGCGACAATTACGCCATCTATTTCATATATGTAGTTTGTTCTCCAATCGACAAGCAGTTCAGACAACATTTCATTTGTCAATGTAGATTCAACCTTGTATAAAACGCGCTCTACATTAATCGTACCAAGATATTCCATTTGTTTCGATGGTCTAAGTTCAGATGGCATAATGGTCTCATATGCGACAAAATGAATGTCTTTAATTGTCTCATTAATAGTTTTGTGATTGATAATGCCGGCAACCATATTTCTAGGATTGGCAAACTTGTCCTTGTATTTTGACTCGAATACGGACTTAGGTATAACGAATTCGCCACGAATTGCGACACCTTGCGTCTTTGGCAGTTTCAGATGGGGTATTAAATAGCTAATATCTTGTCCAACTGTTCCGTTACCTCGTGTATACAATTTAGGTTGCGCACCTTCTGTCGTATAAAGACCAGAAACCCCATCTAATTTACATGATAATACATAAGGTCCCTTGTATTTCTTTGTCCACTCTTGTAAAGCACCAGTGTCAGGTTTAATCTTGTCCATAGACGCCATTTCGTAGGGCAATTGTGCTTTATTTCTTTCAACATCGGCACCAATTTCTACAATAGCTGTATTTGATGGAAATTTATTAGCAGTATATTCTTTGACAATATCATATTGATTGTCTGTTAGTGTCGAGGCAGAATTGTAATACATTTTATTCAAATAGTGTAACATATCAGTTAACATATTTTCATTCAGTTTATCCAAAACTGAAATACCTTCGTGTTTAAACTGTTCAATATTCGCAACTATTTCAGGACTGGTTTGCTCTGGTTCTTCAACTAATATAACTGCGGGTTTCTTCTTGCGAGTTGTCTTCTTTTTTGTTCCTGTTGTCTCTGTTTTTTGCTCCTTCATTGGTGTAGGCGCAACTTCATGTGTCTCTTGAGCAACGGTTGAGGCATGCGCTGTATCCTTCACCAATGTAGGCGCCATTTTCTCAGAAACATTCGCAATTTCCACCCCTACAACAGCCCGCCCATCCAGCCTCTCAACCGGCGTCTTATATGCCAACTTCAAGAAGCCAAATATGTCCTGTTCATTTTCAAATATTTGGTCCACTTTTTGCCCTTTTATTTTATTTTCCATCAAACTGAGACCATGTTCATTCAATGTGTAACCTTGTTCCAATGTTTTCTGACGCATAACTGTATTGAATGCTTTGCTACCAGTGAAATATAGGATAGCAAATGGGAATTCTTCCGGAGGCGAATATAGGAAATCGACACGGCGAGCAATACGTTCTCCAGGTAGCTTAGCAATAACGAGCGTTTTTGACAGGCCTCTAGATAATACATGTGTAATAATCTTTCGTTTTATTAATTCGTCTACAAAGTTCTTGTAAACAGTGCCTGAATTACTAGTAATAATAACATCAATATCACCAGAATTTTGCGCACCACGGCGATAAGAACCTACAATTTCAAACTTGGAACTGGTGTCATTTGAAAAGGCGGATTTAAATATTTTATTATATTCTTCTATTTCTGACCTGGGAATACGCTCCAAAAGTTGCTCATAATATTCGAGACCAACCTTTTGAATACCATTTAACTCTATAAATAATTCATTTTGTCTGGCTCTCAACTCAGCAATTGTTGTAATACCTTTGTCTACTAATTCTTTTGCTTTTTTAGGTCCAATTCCATAGATGTCTGTCAAAATATTAATAGGATTGGTCTTTTCTCTTTCTAACACTTTTAAGGTGCCAGTTTCTACATATTCATTCAGTTTGTCCATGATTGTCTCACCGATTCCTGGTAAGCCTTTTAGTTGCGATGGACTTGTAATGTCGTCGGTATATGCCATGATTGTTTCTTGTGCTTTCTGGTATGCTCGGGCTCTAAACGGTTCACCTTGTTTCAACATAATATTGCTCAGCTTATCAAGGATGTCAATGAATTCTTCATTGTATTTTTTGCTGGTTACAACACTAGGATTTGGATTTGGATTCATTATTACTTGTTTTTGTCGAGATATCTTTAAACTTCTTTTCTTAGAAACTTTTGGTTTTGGAATTATGATTTCTTCAACTGGTTCTTGTATATTACTACCTATGCCTTCTAATTTATGTTCTTTATTTATAACAGGCGAATTCATAATCAATTCTTTTTTATTTTTTCTGGTTTTCTTTTCTTTCTTTTCTTTAATTTCCTTCTTTTCTTTTATTTCTTCCTTTTCTTTTATTTCCTTCTTTTCTTTTATTTCCTTCTTTTCTTTTATTTCCTTCTTTTCTTTTTTTTCTTTCTTTTTTTTTTTTTTTTTTTTTTTTTTTTTTTTTTTTTTTT